>Ga0255138_1000076_pt1 | contig 26230 bp, 13 predicted proteins | sample Law_Colum_RepA_8_FD_188545 | JGI IMG/M metagenome (GOLD analysis project Ga0255138, IMG submission 188545) | Freshwater microbial communities from St. Lawrence River, New York, United States - Law_Colum_RepA_8d | ecosystem: Environmental > Aquatic > Freshwater > River | place: USA: New York... | reverse complement strand
GGTTTAGAATCTTACATAGCTTATGATAATAGATTTGATGATGATGTTAGAAATAAAAATGGAGATGAAAATATGGTTCATGTAGGTGCTGGATTTTATATAGTCGTGAATAAGAATATATTTGATAATAATCCTGTTTATAAAGATAGTGTAAAAATATCATTATTATCATCTTCATTGCAAAAATCATTAAGACGTGGTAATTTACAGCTTCTGGATGAAACTATACAATTATTTAAAATGGCATCTTATTACAATTTACCCGAACAACATTTTGTTAAAGTAAGTTCTTCTCGTCAATTATGCTGGAGATCATTTATCACAATGATAGAAGATGTTTGTGGATATATTTTGAGTGGTGATAGTTCTAAGTTAGTATCAATAATGGATTTAGTTATATTAGCATTAATATGTAATATTGATCCTAGTAAAAAATTATCGCCCAATGTATTTAATTATATTGGCATGACATTAAATCGAGCATGTTGTGTTGGGGGCTTGTGGAATTGGAGAAAATATGATGAATTTGATGAATCTAGGATTGAATTGGACTATAAAATTAATTCAATTAACGATCCATTAGTTATTGCATATAATTATATGCCTAAAATGGCAGGTGATGCTAGATTAATACTTAAATGTTTAACAATGGTTGGTGACAAAAAATACAAACCAGTTATTTTAGATAAAGTGTGTGGTGAATGTGTTGGATTAGATTATATGATGTGTAAAATGGCAAGTTATGATATGCATTGTTTACCAAATATAATCATATTATTACAAGCTGAAATACCATTTATTGGAGAACGAGAATTATATACAACTAAATATTTATCATCTTACATTTGGGAATTTTCAAGTAAGATTAATTATCGAGAAAAACATAAATCTGATTTAACTGAAAATACTGATGTTACTGAATGTTTACATTCTGTGCAAAAATATTTAATTGACGGATTGGTTGGAAGTGAATTATTTGTTATTAGTGAGAAATTAAACGATGTTGTGATGGATGATAATATTGATGTAAATGTTGCCAGACTTGGATTTTTACTGATATTTGGTAAAAAATTCAAATTGGCATATAAAAATAAAAATAATGTTGCTTTGGATGTTATTATATCAGGAAATGTTGGTGATGAATTTAAAATTAAAAAGCAAACATCAACAAAAGCCATGGAATATTTAACTGGTGAAGAAAAAGAAGCTGGTATTGAAAGATTTTTAGAACATATGAAAAATGGAGAAAATATTACAATGCCTGAACCACCAGTTGGTTATAGATGGAGTGGTGGATTAATTGTTGGAAAGAAATATGAAATAAAAATAATTGACAGACAGTTTTATATTGGCAAAATTGTTGTTGAAGCATTTAATGCATTTAATATTTTAAATAAATTGGACGATATTATTGAAAATAAGATGGTTGATAGTAAACTAAACAAATTAATTGATGAAGTTTTATATATTCGTAATCCACGAAAGAATATATGTGCATATATGCATAAATTATATAATAATTTTAAAAATAATGTTGAATTATTTGAATGGATAAGAGATTGTAAAATTAGCAATGATATTTGGTTAAAAGTATATACTAAAATTATGATGTCTGATAATGTAATTATAGTCGGTGGAATAGATAGAACTGGTAACAAAACACACACATCAATAGACTATATATATGAAGGAGTTATATTTAGATTATTGTCATTATTAATGATATTATATCCTAAAGTATTAGCTCCATATGAATTAATGAGTATGAAATTTAAATTAAATATTAATGGTTATGGATACACAAATATGATGAGAATGTTAGAAAAATTAACAATTGTCAAAAATAAAATTGTATATGGCGATGAAATATATATTAAAAATCAATTATGGTCACATCAACAATCATCAGTAAATAAAATATTCAATATGTTGACAATAAATGGTAAGAAAGGATCAGGTGATGCATCACATGTTGGTGCTGGAAAAACATTAACAGCATTGGCATTAATGTCTAAATTATATAATCACAATTTAGAATGCGGTATATTCACACACGGAGGATTCTTAGTAATGCTACCAACAACTAACTTATATAAAACGTGGATAAATGAAATAGAAAAACATATGGATACATTTAATATAGTCACGCAGAATGCTAATGGTAGTTTAAGTAAGCATGGATCAAAGAAAAAGAATGTTGTTATTGGAGCAAATACAGTGGTAATAACAACAATGGGTCGTTGTCGCGATCATCCATTAAATAATCAATGGATATTAACAGTAGTGGATGAATGTTTAACGGTTCAAAATAAAGATTCCTTACAAACTGAACGAGCGTATGTTGAAGCATTGAGATCACAATATGGTATATTAATGTTATCGGCCAGCTTTTTTAGGTCAAGATTTGACAAACTATTTTATATGCTGAAAATGTTGAGAACTGGATTGCCTGGAAATATTGAATACTTAGATACAATATTGAATGAATGTATAGTCTGCAATATAACTGATACTGAAAGAAAATGGATTGTTAATTTTCATAAAATTAAAATGGAAAAACGCAAATACGAACAATATAAGGAAATTATAGACAATAATAAAAATAAGGATGCTGAAACATTATTTGTGCTGTTAAGTAAATTTATTCATGATAATGTAGACTATAGTAAATTATTAGATAATATAGTCTCGAGTATGGACGCTGATCGTCGATGTTTAATATATTGCAAAAGCAAAAAAGAAGCTGACAAATTGAGTGAAATTGGAAATGATAATGAAAATGATAATGATAATGATATAACTAGATATCCGGATATTAGTGGAAAACATACATGTTTATCATATGAAGAAGGAACATATGGATTAAATGACTTAATATTTTGTGATACAATAATTACAAGAATTCCGGCTCCTGATAAATTGCCACAAATGAAAGGGCGTTTGGATAGATATGGACAGAAAAATGATGTGCTTTATATGGAATATGTATTGCTAGAAAATACAATAGAAGAAGGAGGATTAATGAGATTAGAAATAGCCAATAACTTTCATAATAATTATATAATGCCATTAGGTGAGTTTTATAAATTATCAACAGGACATTAAATGTTGCATTGTAATTGTGGAGTAATTATCCTAGGTCGAAACGACCTAGTGTAAATACATTTTCAATACTAAAATCATTACTTTATATTATATCATTAATTTTATTTGTTTTATTGATGATGTTAACTCAATGTTGTTTTTTTGAACTTACAAAAAATTGATTTATTAACACTTTATTTTCATGATAATTATTTTAAGTAAACCATGGATATTGTTGATAATAATGTTAATTCTAATAGATATATTAACACTAATTCTAAAAGACATGTATCATTATCAAATAACATTGCTTATTGGCTAAAAATAGATGTTAAAAATATTAACAAAGAAAATAAATTGATAGTAAATATGTACAAGAAAATATTGAATCAAAAAGACATTGATGTATTGATTAAGTGCACGGAATATAATGCAAATATAGTCCCAATTCTGTATCAATTTGATTACTTTGATATACAAACATTAATGAATAAAGCAATTGAATATGCAAATGTTTATATGATAAAACATATTAATAAGCATGTTAAAATTGATTGCAAATTAATTGTTAAACTAATAGAAAAATTTTGCATGAGTGGTCATATTGATATTGTTAAATATTTATATCAAGAAATTAAATTAACAAAACATAATTGGCTTCTTAATAAGACCTCGCTAGCAAATTCTTGCCAATGGACTTGTTATTTTGGCCATATTAATATTGTTAAGTATTTGCATCAGGAAATCGGATTAACAAAACAAGATTTTCAATCGGATGATAATTTAGCATGTTTATGGGCTTGTGAAAATGATTATCTTGATGTTGTTAAATATTTACATCAAGAAATCGGATTAACAAAAGAAGATTTTCAATCGGATAATAATTATGCATGTCGATGGGCTTGTTATTATGGTCATGTTGATGTTGTTAAATATTTGCATAAATACATTGGATTGACAAAACAAGATTTTCAATCAGATAATAATTGTGCATTTCGATTAACTTGTGAAAATGGTCGCATTAATGTTGTTAAATATTTCCATAAAGAAATTGGATTTACAAAAGATGATTTTCAATTTAATTATGCTTGTCAAGAAACTAATCAACTTATTAGTAAGAACTCACTTGCGAGTTTTTGTCAATCGGCTTGTTCATATGGTTATATTGATGTTGTTGAGTATTTACATAGAGAATTTGGATTAACAAAAAATGAAGCATGTCAAAAAACCAATTGGCTTCTTAATGAAAACTCGTCCGTGAGTTCTTGTCAATTGGCTTGTTATTTTGGTCGCATTGATGTTGTTCAATATTTACATAAAGAAATCGGATTAACAAAAGATGATTTTCAATCAGAAGATAATTTTGCATGCAAATGGGCTTGTTTTTATGGTTATATTGATGTGGTTAAATATTTACGTGAAGACATTGGATTAACAACACAAGATTTTCAATAAATGAAGCATATAAAACCGCTCTTGAAAACAAACACAACAATGTATTTTCTTTATTAATATTTTATCGACAAATTAAATTTATTTTATATACTTATGATTTACTTACTATTAATCAAACATACAAAAATTATATAATCAAGTTAATTTGTGGCCTAAATAATGATCAACTTACTTATTAAATAATGTCTTTTAAAACTTACAAAAAAATTGATTTATTAACACTTTGTGTATGTGTGTTTTATAATTACTAAACTATGGATATTGTCGATAATAACGTTAATGTTAATAAATATAGTAACTTCAATAACAAAAGACATGTGTCGTTGTCAAATAACATTGCTTATTGGCTTAAATTAAATGTTAATTATATTGTCAGAGAAAATAAACTGATAATAAATAAATACAAGAAAATATTGAATCAAAAAGATATTAATACATTAATTAAATGCACAAAATGTGATGTGAATATAGTCCCAATTTTGTATCAATTTGATTACTTTTATATACAAAAATTAATGAATAAAGCTGTTGAATGCATAAATATTTATATGATGAAACATATTTGTAAGTATGTTAAAATTAATAATGAATTAATTGTTAAACTAATAGAATATTTTTGTGAAAATAGATGTATTAATATTGTTAAATATTTTTTTCGAGAAATTAAGTTGATGGAGCAAGATTTTCAATTAGATTATAATTTTGCATGTCAAAAAGCTTGTCAATATGGTTACATTAATGTTGTTAAATATTTGCATCAAGAAATTAAATTAACAAAACAAGATTTTAAATCATATAATACTTATTCATGTCTATGGGCTTGTTTAAATGGTCATATTAATGTTGTTAAATATTTATGTCAAGAAATTGGATTTACAAAAAAAGATTTTCAATCAGAAGATAATTATGCATGTCAAGAGGCTTGTCGATATGGTAACATTGATGTTGTTAAATATTTACATCAAGAAATTGGATTGGCAAAAGAAGATTTTCAATCAAATGATAATCATGCATGTCAATATGCTTGTTTATGTGGTCATATTGATGTTGTTAAATATTTACATCAAGAAATTAAATTAACAAAACAAGATTTTCAATCAGGTAATAATTATGCATGTCGACAGGCTTGTAAATATGGTCACATTGATGTTATTAAATATTTACATCAAGAAATTGGATTGGCAAAAGAAGATTTTCAATCAAATGATAATTATGCATGTAGATTTTCTTATGAAAATGGTCATCTTGATGTTATCAAATATTTACATCAAGAAATTAAATTAACAATACAAGATTTTCAATCTAATAATAATTATGCATGCCGACAGGCTTGTAGATATGTCACATTGATGTTGTCCAATATTTACATCAAGAAATTGGATTGACAAAAGAAGATTTTCAATCAAATGATAATTATGCATGTAGATTTGCTTGTGAAAATGGTTATCTTGATGTTATTAAATATTTACATCAAGAAATTGGATTAACAAAACAAGATTTTCAATCATATAATAATTCTGCATGTCAATGGACATGTTATTATGGTCATGTTGATGTTATTAAATATTTACATAGAGAAATTAAATTGACAAAACAAGATTTTCAATCAAATAATAATTATGCATATAAAAATGCTGTTAATAACAAACATAATAAAGTTGTTGAGTATTTATTGGGTGAGGTTAATATATTTTCTTAATCTTTAATGTTTTTATTAATACTTATTCAACAAAATATCTCAATTTAATTATTGCTTTATTTGATAAACGTAAATATGTTTACATATCCATAATTTATTTATTGCTCATTTAAATGTACAAAATATTCGACATCACTCAATTAACACTAAAATTAATACTTAACAATATATCATCAAGTTAATTTGTGGCCAAAGCCGCATTTCATGAGTCTGTATTGATAATGTTCAGCTAATATCTAATAATATCTTATTAATAATTTATTAACATTAATATATGGCCTTTATTTCTGTTAATTATTTATTAACAAATTATCATAATTTATTAACTCGACATTGTATCTTTGAACCTGCACAAAAAAAATGATTTATTAACACTTTGTCTTTTGTGGTAATTATTGTAAGTAACTATGGATATAGTCGATAATAATATTAATACCAACAAATATGTTAACATTAATAATAAGAGACATGTGATATTGTCAAGTAACATTGCTTATTGGCTCAAGTTAAATATTAATTATATTAACAAGGAAAATAAATTGACAATAAATAAATACAAGAAAATATTGAATCAAAAAGATATTGATGTAATAATTAAGTGTACAAAACATAACATTAAAGTGGTTCCTGTTTTGTATCAACTTAATAATGATAATACACAAATATTAATTAATAAAGCATTTGAATATATTAATATTGACATGATGAAATATATTAATATATATATTGAGTTTGATAATGAATTAATTGTTAAACAAGTACTAAAATTTTGCAAAAATGGTCATCTTGATGTTATTAAATATTTACATCAAGAAATTGGATTGACAAAAGAAGATTTTCAATCAAATGATAATTATGCATGTCGAAAATCTTGTAAATATGGTCATATTAATGTTGTTAAATATTTGCATCAAGAAATTAGATTGACAAAAGAAGATTTTCAATTAAATGATAATTATGCATGTCGATTTGCTTGTAGAAATGGTCATTTTAATGTTGTTAAATATTTACATCAAGAAATTGAATTAACAAAACAAGATTTTCAGTCATGCAAGAATTGGGCATGTCGATATGCTTGTGAATATGGTCATATTAATGTTGTTAAATATTTACATCAAGAAATTGGATTAATAAAAAAAGATTTTCAATCAAAAGACAATCATGCATGTCGAATGGCTTGTCTCCATGGTCACATTGATGTTGTTAAATATTTACATCAAGAAATTGGATTAATAAAAAAAGATTTTCAATCAGAAGAAAATCATGCATGTCGATTAGCTTGTCTCCATGGTCACATTGATGTTGTTAAATATTTACATCAAAAAATTGGATTAACAAAACAAGATTTTCAAGAATTTAATAATTATGCATGTCAATATGCTTGTAATTATGGTCATCTTGATGTTGTTAAATATTTACATCAGGAAATCGAATTGTCAAAAGAAGATTTTCAATCAGAAAATAATCATGCATGTCGATATGCTTGTTTATATGGTCATATTGATATTGTTAAATATTTACATAAAGAAATTGGATTATTAAAAGAAGATTTTCAATCAAATAATAATGATGCATGTCAATACTCTTGTTTCAATGGTCATATTGATGTGGTTAAATATTTACATCAAGAAATTGGATTAATAAAAAAAGATTTTCAATCAGAAGACAATCATGCATGTCTATTAGCTTGTCTCCATGGTCACATTGATGTTGTTAAATATTTATATCAAAATATTGGATTAACAAAAGATGATTTTCAATCACGAAATAATTATGCATGTCAAAATGCTTGTGGAAATGGTCATATTAATATCGTTAAATATTTACATCAAGAAATTAAATTATTAAAAGAAGATTTTCAATCGGATGGTAATCGTGCATGTCGATTAGCTTGTTTATATGGTCATATTGATGTTGTTAAATATTTACATAAAGAAATTAGATTAATAAAAGAAGATTTTCAATCAGATGATAATAATGTATGTCAATACTCTTGTTTCAATGGTCATATTGATGTGGTTAAATATTTACATCAAGAAGTTGAATTAACAAAAGAAAATTTTCGATCACGAAATAATTATGCATATAACAATGCTCTTAAAAACAAACACAATAATGTTGTTGAGTATTTATTGAATGAAATTAATATATTATCTTAATCTTTAATGTTTTTTATTGATACTTTACAATCAAATTAAATCCATTTAATTATTGTTTTATTTAATAATGATTTAAATATATTTATTAATCAAAAATACAAATATATTCTTTATTACTCAACCAATGATAAAATTATATCATTTTTAAGAACTTACACAAAAAATTGATTTATTAACACTTTATTTTTGTGGCAATTATAATTACTAAATTATGGATATAGTCGATAATAATTTTAATACCAACAAATATGTTAACTCCAACAACAAAAGACATGTGTCGTTATCAAATAACATTGCTTATTGGCTTAAATTAAATGTTAATTATATTAATAAAGAAAATAAATTGATGGTAAATATGTACAAGAAAATATTGAATCAAAAAGATATTGATGTATTAATTAAGTGTATAAAATATAATATTAATATAGTCCCAATTCTGTATCAATTTAATGACGACAATATACAAATATTAATGAATAAAGCTATTGAATGTATAAATATTTACATGATGAAACATATTTGTAAGTATGTTGAATATGATAATGAATTAATTGTTAAACTAACAGGAAATTTTTGTGGAAATGGAAATGTCAATATTGTCAAATATTTACATCGAGAAATTGGATTAACAAAACAAGATTTTCAATTAAATAATAATAATGCATGCCAATGTGCTTGTTCAAGAGGTCGTTTGGAAGTTGTTAAATATTTATATGAAGAAATTGGATTAACAAAACAAGATTTTCAATCAAATGATAATTATGCATGTCGATTTGCTTGTAGAAATGGTCATTTTAATGTTGTTAAATATTTACATCAAGAAATTGAATTAACAAAACAAGATTTTCAATCAAAAGACAATCATGCATGTCGATTGGCTTGCCGAAATGGTCACATTGATGTTGTTAAATATTTACATCAAGAAATTGGATTAACAAAACAAGATTTTCAATCATATGAAAATTGTGCATGTCGATTGGCTTGTTTATATGGTCATATTGATATTGTTAAATATTTACATCAAGAAATTGGATTAACAAAACAAGATTTTCAATCTGATTATGATTATACATGTGAATATGCTTGTAATAATGGTCATGTTGATGTTGTTAAATATTTATATCAAAATATTGGATTAACAAAAGATGATTTTCAAGCAAATAATAATGAAGCGTTCTTATCGGCTTGTGAATGTGGTCATATTGATGTTGTTAAATGTTTACATCGGGAAATTGGATTAACAAAACAAGATTTTCAAGCAAATAATAATTATGCATGTCGACGGGCTTGTATATGTGGAAAAATTGATGTTGTTAAATATTTACATCAAGAAATTGGATTAACAAAAGAAGATTTCCAATTAGATAATTATTCTGCATATAAAAAAGCTTGTAAATATAAATACGATGATGTTGTTAAATATTTATTAAATGAAATTAATATATTTTCTTGATCTTTAATGTTTTCATCAATACTTTATCATCATATTAAATCCAGATGGTCATTGTTTTATTTGATATAAATATATTTACATATCCATAATTCATTTATTAAATGAATAAATATATTTGTCATTGCTTAATTAACACCAAAGTTAAATTATTTATCAACGAATTAACTTAATATTGTCTTTTAGAACTTAAAAAAATTGATATTATCAACACTTAATTTTCACAATAATCATTGTAAGTAACTATGGATATTGTCGATAATAATGTTAATGTTAATAAATATATTAACATCAATGGTAAGAGACATGTGTCATTGTCAAATAACATTGCTTATTGGCTTAAATTAAATTCTAAATTTATCAATGTAAAAAATAAATTAACAATAAATAAATACAAGAAAATATTAAATCAAAAAGATATTAATGTATTAATTAAGTGTACAAAATGTGATGTAAATATAGTCCCAATTTTGTATCAACTAAATAACAATGATATACAAATATTAATAAATAAAGCACTTGAATATATAAATATTTATATGATGAAATATATTTATAATTACATTAAAATTGACAATGAATTAATTATTGAACTTGCAACAAAACATTGTGAAAATGGAAATATCAATGTTGTTAAATATTTACATCGAAAATCCGAATTGACAAAGCAAGATTTTCATTTGGGTAATAATTTATCATGTAATAATTTATCATTAAGACGTGTTTGTCAAAATTGTCATCTTAATGTTGTTAAATATTTACATCGAAAATTTGAATTGATAAAGCAAGATTTTAAATCAGATAATAATCATGCATGTCAATGTGCTTGTGGAAATGGTCATGTTGATATTGTTAAATATTTATATCAAGTGATTGGATTAACAAAACAAGATTTTAAATCACTTAATAATTGTGCATGCATATGGGCTTGTTATAATGGTCATGTTGAGGTTGTTGAATATTTACATCAAGTAATTGGATTAACAAAAGAAGATTTTCAATCACGTGATAATTATGCATGTCAAAATGTTTGTTATTATGGTCATATTGAGGTTGTTGAATATTTACATCAGAAAATTAGATTAACGAAACAAGATTTTCAATCAAATTATAACTATGCATGTCAAAATGTTTGTAAAAATGGTCATGTTGAGGTTGTTAAATATTTACATCAAGTCATTGGTTTGACAAAAGATGATTTTCAATTTAATAACAATAAAGCATATAATAATGCTCTTAATAACAACCACAATAATGTTGTCGAGTATTTACTGAATGAAATTAAAATATTTTCTTAATCTTTAATGATTTTTTATCAATATTTTATCAATATTTTATCAACAAATTAAATCCATTTAATTATTGTTTTATTTGATATACAAAATATTCGTCATCCAATTAACACTAAATTAATACTTGTCATTATATCATTAAGTTAATTTGCGACCAAAGTCTGTATTTCAGTTAAATTATTTATTAACAAATTATTTTAATTTATTAACTCAACATTGTCTCTTTGAATTTACAAAAAAAATTGATTTATTAACACTTTATTTTTGTTGTAATAATAATCACTAAACTATGGATATTGTCGATAATAATGTTAATGCCAACAAATATATTAACATCAATAATAAGAGACATGTGTCTTTATCAAGTAACATTTCTTATTGGCTTAAAATAAACATTAATTATATCAATGTAAAAAATAAATCAACAATAAATAAATACAAAAAAATATTAAATCAAAAAGATATTAATGTATTAATTAAGTGCACGAAATGTGATGTAAATATAGTCCCAATTTTGTATCAACTAAGTAACGACAATATACAAATATTAATGAATAAAGCACTTGAACATGTAAATATTTACATGATGAAACATGTTGATAAGTATGTTAAAATTAATAATGAATTAATTGTTAAACTTACACTGACATGTTGCAAAAATGGAAATGTTAATGTTATTAAATATTTGCATCAAGAAATTGGATTAACAAAAGAAGATTTTCAATCGAATAATAATTATGCATGTCGATTGACTTGTATTAATGGTCATGTTGATGTTGTTAAATATTTACATCAAGAAATTGGATTAGCAAAAGAAGATTTTCAATCACGTGATAACTGTGCATGTCAATGGGCTTGTGAATATGGTCATATTGATGTTGTTAAATATTTACATCAAGAAATTAAATTAACAAAAAATGATTTTCAAACAGATAATAATTATGCATGTCAATGGACTTGTGCTAATGGTCATATTGATATTGTTAAATATTTACATCAAGAAATTGGATTAACAAAACAAGATTTTCAATCAGATAATAATTATGCATGTCAAAAAGCCAATCGGCTTCTTAATAAGAACTCGCCCGCGAGTTCTTGTCAACATGCTTGGCAAAATGGTCATATTAACATTGTTAAATATTTATATAAAGAATTTGGATTAAAACCTATTTTAAACTAATCATAACTTACAATCATGTCATTGAGAATATTAAACATACACTTATTTTTGAAAATAAATCATCACACTTAAAAACAGCAGATATAAATATTATGATCAGACTATATTCTAATGGAATTATATTGAGTATGATTATAAAAATTAATATTGGTAACTGTTTAGAATCGTTAGTTAATCAACACAAACAAACTACCATCATCAATGTCTAATTATATTGTAATTCGCAACCATTACATTGATAATGTTATTAATTGTTACAACTCCACTCAAAATAAAAAAAGACGAATTGGAATCATGAAGTTTCTCCAAGAGTTACTCAATGACTATATGAAATGTACACCTATATATAGACCTATAAGTAGGCCGAATTTTTTACCATTTACATTTCTAAAAACACGGCATATTACGATAGGTAATAACCTCATGCTCTTTTTTTACTTGATTTAGAATTTTCAATAATATCACACAAATTAGTCATTTTTTCAACATCATAATTTTTTTCATTCCACCATTTTTCTCTTATTTTGTATAATTTATCAAAATTATTATGAACTATTTTTCGTTTATATGGATTATACCATCTAATAAAATCAAATACATTATCTGTATCTTTATAACAATACAATTTATGATCACAGTATCTAACACCATCACATGTCATTATTATATCCAAATTTGTATATAATAATTTTGTTGATGTTTGTTGTTCTTGAAATTTTACTTTTTTTGGTTCATCTAAAATACCATCATCGTATTTGATTAGTATGTTTTTTTTCTTCATGTTCTTGTCTGATATATTCTTAAGAAATTCTGCCAAATGATGTGAAGAATATATACCATCAATTAAATACTTATTAATTATATCCCGCGACATCATAAATAATTCTAAGTTTTTGCTATTATCATCTTTAGTGATAATTATTTTATTGTTTGAATCATAATGTTCATTTATATACGTTATGGCTCTATGTAATATTATGGAATTGTCATAATTATCATTAAGAGCTCTTTTTGTTCTTAGAAAATAATAAGAACATAAAATTAATTTAGAAATATTTTCAAATAATTTAATTGTAATTTCACTTACTGATCTTGTTGACCATGTTGGTTTTTTATTTTTCTGTAAAAAAATTTGGCCGTTATTGTCCCTATCAATTGATTGAAAAATTATTCCAAGTGATTCTGGTTCACGCAAATTAATATAACATTTATCAATTATCTTTTTGTACAAATAAATTATCATTTCAAATGCTAATTTAGATAGTGTTTTTTCATTACTTAATTGTAAATTCTTAGTATTCGGATTATATATAAAATATTGAATATATTCTTGCATAGTAATTGGATAATCACTTAAAATATCATCAATCGTATCAATATCATCTCTAGTCAAAGGAACAAGTGTTTTTGATATCAACTTATGTGGTTTTAACATGAAATCATCATTAAGACTTAAACTATCCAGAATATAATCCATATTATTTGGTTGGATTATATTGATGTAATTATTATTGACTATTATTGTTTTATTGACAATATCTCCATTTGTATTATTGATAGTACTATTATTAATAGAACCTGCATTAGTAATTATACTGTTATTGATTGATTTTATTGTTTTTGTATGTTGTGGTTTGTTGTTAATGTTAATATGTTCTTCATGGAGAATTAACAACGAGTTAAAAAAAGGCTTATATTTAAGATCATTTATATTAATTATGTTATTTTGTAATAATATAAAACAAAATCGTATGTGTCGCATACAAGTTTTATTATGTGATGTGGTTGTCTTATTGGTATTTTTAATGTTTTCATTTAAATATTTGGTAAAAAATTCACACCATTTACAACTTTTTTCATCAATATCCTTGAGAACACATTTTTTAACATGATTGTTTTTTGATTGTTTAGATGATAATAATTTTCCACAACATTCACACACAAAATCAAGTCTTACATTTTTTAACTTTTGTTTCTGTTCACAAAAATTTTCATGTAATTTAAGTTCTTTTAATGTCATTATGTCCATACAATAATAACATTGAACATTAGTTTCATTATTTATATTTTCACGTTCTTTTCTATTTGCAAAGCATGAAAATGATGATGAGTGAGATTTTAGGGATGATATTTTAATTTCAGAATCACACAATTCACATAAAATGGTTGATGTCATTATAATAATTTGGCAATTATTATTTAATAATTTTTAATTTGAATTAATTTTGTAAAAAACTTGTTAATTTATGGATTTGATAAATATTGACATTGTCCATAATATGATGTTTTGGAGAGCTTGCAAAAAATCACGAGACGATACTAATCTGGCAAATATTAATATCGTCCAATGTGAAATAATTAAATGTATGAATTTGGTAAGATCCGCATAGGCACATAAATTCAGTAAACATTAATTTGGTCCAAAATTTTAGTTTCATTAAATGTTGCTTGTGAGTTAGATAAAACAATAGTAATTTGGTAAATGTTAATATCGTCCGGATTCAGGATTATCAAATACCACGGTTGTAAGATAATTGAAAGTATATATTCAGTAAATATTAATGTTGTATGAATTATTAGTTTCATTTGATGTTGCTGCGGCGAGCTTGCGAGCTGATAAGACACATAGATTTGGTAAATATTAATATCGTCCGGATTCTTGGTGTCATTAGATGTTGCTTCGGCGAGCCGGATAGACACATATATTTGGTAAATATTGATATTGTCCAAATTCTTAGTTTCATTGAATGACGCTGCGGCGAGCTTGCGAGCCGCATAGACACATAAATTTGGCAAATATTAATATCGTCCGGATTCTTAGTTTCATTGAATGACGCTGCGGCGAGCTTGCGAGCCGCATAGACACATAGATTTGGTGAATGTTGATATTGTCCAAATTCTTAGTTTCATTAAATACCGCTGCGGCGAGCTTGCGAGCCGCATAGACACATAAATTTGGTAAATATTGATATTGTCCAAATTCTTAGTTTCATTGGATGACGCTCCGGCAAGCTTGCGAGCCGGATAGACACATAAATTTGGTAAATGTTAATATTGTCTAAATTCTTAGTTTCATTAAATACCGCATAGACACATAAATTTAGCAAATATTAATATCGTCCAAATTCTTGGTTTCATTAAATGTTGCTGCGGCGAGCTTGCGAGCCGCATAGACACATAGACACATAAATTTGGTAAATATTAATATTGTCCAAATTCTCAGTTTCATTAAATACCGCTCCGGCGAGCTTGCGAGCCGCATAGACACATAGATTTGGTAAATATTAATATCGTCCAAATTCTCAGTTTCATTAAATATCGCTCCGGCGAGCTTGCGAGCCGCATAGACACATAGATTTGGTAAATATTGATATTGTCCAAATTCTCAGTTTCATTAAATACCGCTGAGGCGAGCTTGCGAGCCGAATAGACACATAGATTTGGTAAATATTGATATTGTCCAAATTCTTAGTTTCATTAAATACTTCTGCGGCGAGCTTGCGAGCCGAATAGACACATAGATTTGGTAAATATTGATATTGTCCAAATTCTTAGTTTCATTAAATACTTCTGCGGCGAGCTTGCGAACCGGATAGACACATAGATTTGGTGAATGTTGATATTGTCCAAATTCTTAGTTTCATTGGATGACGCTTCAGCGAGCTTGCGAGCCGCATAGACACATAGATTTGGTGAATGTTGATATTGTCCAAATTCTTGGTTTCATTGAATGTTGCTGCGGCGAGCTTGCGAGCCGCATAGACACATAGATTTGGTGAATGTTAATATTGTCCAAATTCTTGGTTTCATTGAATGTTGCTGCGGCGAGCTTGCGAGCCGCATAGACACATAGATTTGGTAAATATTGACATTGTCCAAATTCTTGGTTTCATTGGATGCCACTCCAGCGAGCTTGCGAACCGAATAAACACATAAATTTGCCAAATATTAATATCGTCCAAATTCTTGGTTTCATTAAATGTCGCTGCGGAAAGCTTGCGAGCCAAATAGATTTAGCAAATATTAATATCGTCCAAATTTTTAGTTTCATTAAATACCGCTGCGGCTCGCAAGCTCGCCGCATAGACACATAAATTTGGTAAATATCGACATTGTCCAAATTCTTGGTTTCATTAAATACTGCTGTGGCGAGCTTGCGAGCCGCATAGATACATAAATTTGGTGAATATTAATATCGTCCGGATACTTGGTTTCATCAATACTTCTCCGGCGAGCTTGCGAGCCGCATAGATACATAAATTTGGTGAATATTAATATCGTCCGGATACTTGGTTTCATCAATACTTCTCCGGCGGGCTTGCGGGCTTATCGGATGATATAATTTCATGAATTTCACATGTCTGCTGTTCTGAGAACGATCACCAGATCATCGTCCAAAAATCAGTCCAAATCCCGAATATCACGACTACTCACCAAACATCTCTAAATCAGCATAAATTATCATTTTACACGTCATGTGATGTATTTTTATACACATGATGATTTGATCACCAAAATCATCATATAAAGCTTGTTGTACATTATTTTCACATCACGAAACCCCCATAATTTTTCCGGAAAATTTTTAACAAAAATCTCGGGACTTTATGAAAATCGATTTATCAATTTGCACAAAAAATACCACCTTAAAAAAAATCGGCGGAAGACCTATCCGTCGACAAAACGCGGTTTATGACACGAACACTTTAGGATTTTGATTTCACTTTTTGGAAATCGTTGCTTATTTTTTTTCCATCTGGCGCATGTTGTAGTTGCGATTCTGATAAGGTTTTTGACATCTTGCCTTAAAATTTTAATATTTTTTTTGAGATTCAAATGGATAATTACTTATTATTTTTCAATTTTGTTATTTTGTAAGGTTTTACTAAAATTTTATACAGATATGTTACTTAAATTATTTCAAAATATATTTTTATCCATTTAAATAAATGGACAAATACAAATATTGTTTTGTTTCAAGTAATGGGTCAATATAATTATTTAATTGATAATTAGTTGATATGTGCAACATGATGAAGATGATTGATAATTTAAATATGCTTATGTGATTAATATGATCATAATAATTAATATAAATTTAGTGAGTTGTGATATGAAAAATATTTCAATGGAAGAGACAAGTATTGATTATAATATTTTTTCCACATTCAATAGTCAGTAATCATAATATATTCTTAATAATTATATAATTTTAATGTTGTTAATGTTAATGTGCTTTAAATAATGTGTCTAAATTACCAATAATGACATTAATATATTCAATAACTTAATAATTCTGTAGTTTTATAATTGATTATGTGTTGATATGCTGATTTTTATGTATATGTTAACTGTTTGATTAATTTAATTTAAAATAAATGTTCATAAATAAGGAGTCCGATACAAAACATTCAGTATTTTCACATCATAATAATTTTTCGAATAATTTTACAATTAAGAATACACCATGGATAAAATTTTTGTAAATCGTAAAATGGGTATTTATTGAGTAATATATATACGGATATATGCTATTACTTTTGCGCATATTTTAACACGAATCTGTTTGAATATATGTACAATTAAAAAATATATTAATGATATGTATACATTCATTAAATCAATTTATAAAAATGCTCTGTAAATATTTCTAATATTAGTGTGTTTACTTAAAAAATCTTATGATGAATCATTTTGATAAAAAATAAAATTAATATTTGGCCGTGTTGATGATGTGTGAGTGTCTTGTTGAACAGTATTTTCATGTTGGGATTTAGGTGGTTTTGATATTCATTGAATATAATGTCATCCTGTTGGCTCACCAAGCGTCATTAAATGAAAATTAAAATCGGACGATATTAATGATTACCGAATAATTATTGTCTTTTCGGCTCGCAAGCTCGCCGAAGCGTCATTTGATGTAACTTGGATTTGAATGATATTAATGTTTACCGAATAATTATTTTCTTTTTGGCTCGCAAACGTCATTGAATGAAATGAAAATTAGGATTTGGACGATATTAATGATCACTAAATAATTATTGTCTTGTCGGCTTGCAGGCTCGCCGAAGCGCGTCATTAGACGTCATTAAATGAAAATTAGGATCGGACGATATTAATGATCACTAAATAATTATTGTCTTGTCGGCTTGCAGGCTCGCCGAAGCGCGTCATTAGACGTCATTAAATGAAAATTAGGATCGGACGATATTAATGTTTACCAAATAATTATCGTCTTTTCGGCTCGCAGGCTCGCCGAAGCGTCATTGAATGAAAATTAGGATCGGACGATATTAATGTTTACCAAATAATTATTGTCTTTCCGGTTCGCAAGCTCGCCGAAGCGTCATTAGACGTTATTAAATGAAAATTAGGATCGGACGATATTAATGTTTACCAAATAATTATTGTCTTAATGGCTCGCAAGCTCGCCGAAGTGTAATTAGACGTTATTAAATGAAAATTGGGATCGGACGATATTAATATTTACCGAATAATTATCGTCTTTTCGGCTCGCAAGCTCGCCGAAGCGTCATTAGACGTTATTAAATGAAAATTAGGATCGGACGATATTAATGTTTACCAAATAATTAGGATCGGACGATATTAATGTTTACCAAATAATTATCATCTTTTCGGCTTGCCAAAGCATCATTAGATGAAAATTAAGATCGGACGATATTAATATTTACTGAATAATTATTGTTTTGTCGGCTTGCAAGCTCGCCGAAGCGTCATTAGACGTCATTAAATGAAAATTAGGATTGGATGATATTAATGTTTACCAAATAATTGTTGTCTTGTCGGCTCGCAAGCTCGCCGAAGCGTCATTAGACGTCACTAAATGAAAATTAGGATTGGACGATGTTAATGTTTACCAAATAATTATCGTCTTTTCAGCTCGCAAGCTTACCAAAGCGTCATTAAATGAAAATTGGGATTTGAACGATATTAATGTTTACCAAATAATTATCGTCTTTTCGACTCGCAAGCTCGCCGAAGCGTCATTAAATGAAAATTGGGATTTGGACGATATTAATGTTTACCAAATAATTATCGTCTTTTCGACTCGCAAGCTCGCCGAAGCGTCATTTGATAAAAATTAGAAGTCGGACGATATTGATGATTACAGAATAATTATCGTCTTATCGGCTCGCAAGCTCGCCGAAGCGTCATTTGATAAAAATTGGGAGTCGGACGATATTGATGATTACAGAATAATTATCGTCTTATCGTCATTTGATAAAAATTGGGAGTCGGACGATATTGATGATTACAGAATAATTATCGTCTTATCGGCTCGCAAGCTCGCCGAAGCGTCATTTGATAAAAATTAGGAGTCGGACGATATTGATGATTACAGAATAATTATCGTCTTGTCGGCTCGCAAGCTCGCCGAAGCGTCATTGATAAAATTTAGAATTCAAACAATATTAATAATCACCGAATAATCATCGTCTTGTCGACTTGCAAGCGTCATTGGATAAAATTAAGACTTGGTAATATTAATATTTTCCAAATAATTATTATTTTGTAATTTGTCAAAATATTATCAAGAAAAAAATATAATTAACTAATTTGAAACTTTATCAGTTGTTAGAAAAAATATTTACCAATTAATTAATGCATTAACATTTCATTATTATCATGGTTAATAATAACAATATTTTCAATCATATAAAAATTATGTATATCATTTGATTTTAGTAATAGTTATATTTTTGTAAATATTTATCTGAATAAATATTAGTATTAGGTTTCCAATATTTTGATTGGTAAATTAATTTGATTGATTCTCTGTCAATTAGTAAATTCTTATGTAAATATTTAATTATTGATATATTACTATCATCATAAGCCGTTTTATATGCTGCTTTTGCACACAGTTTAATAAAATTTGGTTTTGTCAAGTTTTTGTGTATAAATACAATTAAATTTACATATTTTCTTATAGTAATCATAATCATTGTTGACAAATTTATATTGGAGTTTACATAACTATCAATGTTAATTAATTTAATAATATTCTTTATCATAACTGTATTGTTATATTTTATACTATGGTATATATTGTTGTAATTCATTTTGTATATGATTGGTCTAATGTTAATTTTAGTAGTTATACATTTCTTCAATATATGTAAATTTGTTTTATCAAGATATTTTTTTAAGATAATGTTTTTAGTTTTATTATTAATAAATTTACTATCAATGTTACAATAAAACATTATATTATTGATACACGTTACATGACGTATTTTAATATTGTTAATGAATTTATGCACAATTATTATATATCCATTCATTACAATAATACTAAATGTATTATCATATAACATTTATGTGTCAATTTTTTAGATTATCAATATTTTCACGTTTTTTAGGATATTAATATATATATATGCCAGACTATACATGGAATATAACAACCAGTGGAACACATGATTGGAATAACTCTTCAAACTGGTTACCAAATACAGGTTATCCTAATGCAATTAATGATACTGCAAACTTTTCCTTAGGTGTTGATAATCAAGAAATTAACATATCATCTGACATTGTTATAAAAAATTTAATCATTACAACAACTATTGGAAACGGTGCATTAAAAATATCGTCATTGTCTGGATTCAAATTGTCAATTCTTGATTATATTGATGTTTCAAGTGATGTAAATATTGTTAACGAATTAAGTGTCCAATTAGATGGATCATTAAACATCATTGGTAATGGAACATTACAATTATCTGGTAATAATTCTATATCGGGAATAATTAATTCGGCACACTTAAATTTATATGGCACCAATAATAATTTATTAACAATAACAAACACAGGTACTGTTAATTATAATAACAATGTTGTTGTTGATAACTTAGTGTCATTTGTAAATAATGGAATCTTAAATATAATAAGATCAGTTAATCTAACAATCAATTATATTATAAGTGGATCTGGAGATTTAATTATTGTTGTTACTTTAAGTTCATCAATAACATTAACAAATACCAATACATACACCGGTTCAACAACTATAAATTCTACCAATAATTCAAGTGGTTTAATATTACAAGGTGACAATGTTCTTCAGAACACTTCCATTATGAATTTAAATTCAGGACGTTTAAGTTTTTATCCATCAATAAATTATTTGGTTTTTGACAGAAATATAGTCGTGAATGGGTCATATATTTATGTGGCCATAAATAAAACTGTTGATTTAACAGGTACAATATCAGGAAATAATTTCTTTTGTTATGGAAATGGTGATCTTATTATAACTGGAACAATTTCTTATTCTGGAAATACAAGATTAATAATTGGTGGTTTTCAACTGGGTAATGGCTTTACCAGTCCTACTATCATCACACCGTTGCAAATTTTATTTTTAAGTATAGATGGTGGAAAATTATGTTTCAATCCAGTTGAGTCAAATTATATGTTCAACGGTAGTATTACAAACAATGCATCTTCCATATCATTTCCTGTTTTATCAGTTGCATCCGGAAAAGTTGTCACGATAAATAGTAGTGTGAATGGAAGTGCATCAGGAAAATTATACATATATTCCACTATAGGAAGTGGAACATTAGTATTTTCTAATTCAAATAATACATTGAGATCAATTAATATTGATTCAAATACTAATCTTAAAATAACAGGCGGATTTAATTCAATGACTTCAATACTTAATTCTGGTAATTTATATATTGAAGATGGAGCTTCATTTAATAACATGACTAGTTCACGCACTATAACAAATAACGGGACTATATATATTAATAGAACAACTCCGTTAACATTTAATTGTATAATTGCATCAACTGGTAATTTGGTAATAAATGGAACTTCTAATATTATCTTAGCGAGTGTTAACACATTTAATGGAAACACAACTATTAACAACGGAATATTGACTGTTAATGGATCAGTATCATCACCAATTACAGTTAATAGTAATGGAACATTAAAAGGGAATGGAACCTCGAATGCTAATGTAATTGTAAATGGCACTTTTTCACCAGGTAATAGTATTGGAACATATACAATAAATGGCGATTTAACATTGACAAATGGATCCGTGACTATATTTGAATTAGATGTTAATGCAACTAATGTTCGTGGCATAAATTTCACAGCAATTGATGTTACAAACACCGGTAATTTGAATATTATGTCAGGAGCATCATTGTTAATGAAGTTTATTAATCCAAATGTTAATTTTTTAAATAGTTTTTGGAATAATGTTACAAATGAATGGAATTTTATACAGGCTTTCGGTGGTACGGGAAATATAAATATAATTAATTATGAATATAGTCCTAATATTAGTGCAGTTAATGGACCTATTAATGGCATAGTTACAACATTGAGAACGATTGATTCCGACTTGAATATAATATACACTTCTGGTGGATCATTCATTCCATGTTTTGCATATAAAAATATAATTAAATATCAATTACCAGACGATATAATGATATCAAGACAAGGTAATTATAATAACAAATGGATTGACATTAATGGATTATTATTAACATCTGATCATCTAATTAACGATGGTGAAAATATTATTCATGCATCCGAATATAGTAATAATATTTGTTATGTTAATGATGAATTGGTTGATTTAATTTCATCCGATGGCAGATTTATTAAAATTAATGGCATTAATGTTGCTACATGTATTTGTAAATAATTATATATAATATTATATTATGAAATCGGTGATAATATCTTTAGGATATGATAAAAGTATAGATTTTAATTTGCAACAATTAAATATTCATGTTGCAAATTTACCATTAAATCCTAATGTCATGTATTTAGATCATTTAATTTACTATGTTAATAATTATTTGTTAACAGATTATTCTGAATTACTTAGCAATATGTATTGTCAAAATAAAATAATCTATTACAAGTCACATCCAAATGTTATATGTACGTACAATCCATTTAATAACAATAATGAAATACATAGATTCAATGCATTGATGAAAAATGACAAGGTACAGAAAATATTTATGTATAATTTAGCTGTGTGTGAAGATAATATTTATAATAAATTAAAAATATTAATATCATCATTGAGCAAGAAAATATTTAATTATAAATTAGTTGTTATCTGTCAAAATCAATTACATATTAATGAATATGATGATGTTTTAATTAAATGTATTAATGAATCATTTCATGATGAAATGTTAAAATTATTACGATCATATGATAATATTCTTTCATATGGTGAATTAGAAAATATTATTGATGAATATCACATTTTTAAGAAAAAGAAATTACGCATTGCCGTGTTAGTTAGTGGTCAATGGAGAGTAAATCCAACTGGATTTAGTAAACAATTAGATTATCTATGTGCAATTGGTCTTAAAAAGTTATGTAAACAATTATATGGAATATATAATCGTGATAAAGATTGTATTGTTAATGATGTTGACATGTTTATATCAACAGATGATTTGCATATAGATTTTACTAAATTATATTATGAAAATGTCAGGAGTATTTATTTGTCTGTATATAATAAAATTCATGGAGATATATGTAATGTTAATGGAATATTAGAAAATGAAAGTAATTTATTGGAAAATATTTACAATAGATGCAGAATATATAAAGAATACAATACTCATGAAAGATCAACACCACAGTGGTATAAACTTTTAATTGCATACAAAATGATGTGTAAATATGAACAAGAAAATAATATAAATTATGATATTATCATAAGAACCAGACCAGATAATACTTATGTATCATTAGATATATGTAACATGATCAACAATATAGTTGGTTGTGAAACTAAAGCTTATTTAACATCTGATTTATTTATGATAGGATCACGAGATATTGCTGATCAATATTGTACATTGATGTATGATTACGGAAAATATATATTTATGAATAAGAAACAAGAATTTGATTTTAATGGTATTTGGACAAAAAAAGACTATTATAATATATCCGATATAAAAAGATGGACATTTTCACCAGAAGTACAATTAGTTGAGCATTTACTGGATAAATTTAATGGTCAATATGGTATATTTGAAAGAACTGATATGGTTAAATTATCTAATGTGCGTAAATAAATTATACCAGTTTTAATATCTACATTTTGCAATATTTACCTTGTTATATGGTATATTTTTTTACAAAAAAATTGATTTATTAACAGTTTATTTTTGTGGTAATTATAATAAGTAAACCATGGATATTGTTGATAATAATGTTAATACTAACAAATATATTAACTTTGATAACAAAAGACATGTGTCATTATCAAATAATATTACTTATTTTCTCAAATTAAATGCCAAATATATTAACAAAAAAAATAGATACATAATGAACAAATACAAGAAAATATTGAACCAGAAAGATATTGATATAATATTGCGGTGTACAAAACATAACATAAATATAGTGCCAATTTTATATCAACTTAATAAATATGATGTAAAATTATTGATTAGTATGATGTTCATATACAAAAATATTTACATGATTAAACTTATTAATGAACATGTTGTTATTAAAAATAAATTGATTGTTGAACAAACATTAAGTTTTTGTAGTGATGGTTATTTAAATATTGTCAAATGTTTGCACAAAATAATTAAATTGACAAAAGAAAATTTTGAATCGACTGATATTCGAGTATGTTTTTGGATTTGTAGAAATGGACATATAAATGTTGTTAAATATTTACATCGAAAAATAGGATTAACAAAAGAAAATTTTCAGGCAAATAATAATGCATGTAAAGAGGCTTGTTATTATGGCAATATTGATATTGTTAAATATTTACATCGAGAAATAGGATTAACAAGACAAGATTTTCAATCGGATAATAATTTACCATGTAAATGGGCTTGTGAATATGGTCATTTTGATGTTGTCAAATATTTACATCAAGAAGTGAAATTAACAAAAGAAGATTTTAAAGGAAATAATAATTATGCATGTTATTGGGCTTGTAGACATGGTCATATTGATATCATTAAATATTTGCATCAAGAAATAAAATTAACAAAAGAAGATTTTATAGGAAATAATATTTATGAATGTTCATGGAATTGTACCATTGATAATATTGATATTGTTAAATATTTACATCGAGAAATTGGATTAACAAAAGATGATATTCAAGAAAATAATAATAATAATGCATGTCATTGGGCCTGTAAAAATGGTTATGTTGATATTGTTAAATATTTACATCAAGAAATTGGATTAACAAAACAACATTTTCAATCATTTGATAATTATGCATGTATATATGCTTGTGAAAATGGACACCTTGACATTGTTAAATATTTACATAAAGAAATTAAATTAACAAATAAAGATTTTCAAACAAATAATAATTGTGCATTTCAATGGGCTTGTCAAAATGGTCATGTTGATATTGTCAAATATTTATGCAAAGAAATTAAATTTACAAAACAAGATTTTCAATCATTTAATAAATATAATTATGCATATCGGTATTATTGTGTAAATAATCATCTTAATGTTATTAAAAGATTTACATTGTCAATTAAAATTGATAACGTAAACTTTTTAGATGGTAGATAATTTAGAATGACTTGAATTCAAATATTGTTCCCTAAAATACACACAAAAAATTGATTTATTAACACTTAATGTTCATAATAATTATAATCAGTAAACCATGGATATTGTTGATAATAATATTAATACTAACAAATATATTAACTTTAATAACAAAAGACATGTGTTATTAGTAAATAATATTACTTATTTTCTCAAATTAAATACTAAACATATTAACAAAGAAAATAAATCAATAATTAATAAGTATAAGAAAATATTGGACCAAAAAGATATTGATACAATATTACGGTGTACAAAACATAACATAAATAT
>Ga0255138_1000071_pt1 | contig 27415 bp, 25 predicted proteins | sample Law_Colum_RepA_8_FD_188545 | JGI IMG/M metagenome (GOLD analysis project Ga0255138, IMG submission 188545) | Freshwater microbial communities from St. Lawrence River, New York, United States - Law_Colum_RepA_8d | ecosystem: Environmental > Aquatic > Freshwater > River | place: USA: New York... | reverse complement strand
GTCCAATGATGCTTCGGTGAGCTTGCGAGCCGGAAAGACGATATTTATTTGGTAACCATTAATATCGTCCAAACCTTAGTTTCGCAAAATGACGTCCAATGATGCTTCGGTGAGCTTGCGAGCCGTAAAGACGATATTTATTTGGTAACCATTAATATCGTCCAAACCTTAGTTTTCATTAGACAACGATCAATGACGCTTCGGCGAGCTTGCGAGCGGAAAGACGATATTTATTTGGTAACCATTAATATCGTCCAAACCTTAGTTTTCATTAGACAACGATCAATGACGCTTCGGCGAGCTTGCGAGCCGAAAAGACGATATTTATTTGGTAACCATTAATATCGTCTAAACCTTAGTTTTATCAAATGACGTCCAATGATGCTTCGGCGAGCTTGCGAGCCGAACAGATGATATTTATTTGGCAAAGATTGATATCGTTTAAATTTCAATTTCACGAAATAATGCTTCGGCGAGCTTGCGAGCCGAACAGATGATATTTATTTGGCAAAGATTGATATCGTTTAAATTTCAATTTCACGAAATAATGCTTCGGCGAGCTTGCGAGCCGAAAAGACGATATTTATTTGATAATTATTAATATTGTCCAAATCTTAGTTTTCATTAGACAACTTAATGCCGAAAAGACGATATTTATTTGATAATTATTAATATCATCCAAATCTTAGGTTTATCAAATGACATCTAATAACGCTTCAGCAAGCTGGAAAGACGATATTTATTTGATAATTATTAACATCGTCCAAATCTTGGTTTTATCAAATGATATCTAATGATGCTTCGGCAAGCTGAAAAGATAATATTTATTTGATAATTATTAATATCGTCCAAATCTTAGTTTTATCCAATGATGCTTCGGCGAGCTTGCGAGCCAAAAAGATGATATTTATTTGATAATTATTAATATTGTCCAAATCAAATAACGTCTAATGCCTCTTCGGCGAACTTGCGAGCCGAAAAGACAGTGATTATTTGGTAAATATTAATATCATCCAAATCTTAGTTTTCATTGGACAACGCTCAATGACGCTTCGTCGAGCTTGCGAGCCGAAAAGACGATATTTATTTGATAATTATTAATATCGTCCAAATCAAAGTTTTATCAAATAACGTCCAATGCCGCTTCGGCGAGCTTGCGAGCCGAAAAGACAATAATTATTTGGTAAATATTAATATCATCCAAACCTCAGTTTCATCAAATGACGTCCAATAACGTTTAGGCAAGCTTGCGAGCCGAAAAGATAATATTTATTTAATAATTATTAATATCGCCCAAATCTTAGTTTTCATTAGACAACTCTCAATTCTGCTTCGGCGAGCTTGCGAACCGGAAAGACGATATTTATTTGATAATTATTAATATCGTCCAAACCCAATTTTCATCAAATGACGTTTAATGCTGCTTCGGCGAGCTTGCGAGCCGATAAGACAATAATTATTTGGTAAATATTAATATCGTCCAAATCTTAGTTTTCATCAAATGACGTCTAATGCTACTTCGGCGAGCTTGCGAGCCGAAAAGACGGTATTTATTTGATAATTATTAATATCGTTCAAATCAAAGTTTCATCAAATAACGTCCAATGCCGGAAAGACAATAATTATTTGGTAAATATTAATATCATCCAAACCTTAGTTTCATCAAATGACGTCCAATGACACTTCGGCGAGCTTGCGAGTCAATAAGATAATAATTATTTGGTAAACATTAATATTGTCCAAACCCAAGTTTCATCAAATAACGTTTAATGCTTCTTCGGCGAGCTTGCGAGCCGATAAGACAATAATTATTTGGCAAACATTAATATCGTCCAAACCCAAGTTTCATCAAATAACGTCTAATGCTGCTTCGGCGAGCTTGCGAGCCGAAAAGACAATAATTATTTGGTAGATATTAATATTATCCAAATCAAAGTCTTGAAAAATGATGTCTAATGCTCGCAAGCTCTCCGATAAGACTATATTTATTTGGTAAACATTAATATCGTCCAAATCTTTTTCTAATTAATTAACGTTTAGTAATACTTAAATTTTCAATCTCGTCCATTTAACATTGTTTAATGAACTCAGTAGTTTGTATAAAATATATCATTTCAAAATAATTATTGTTTAATTAATATAAACAATTGTGAACATAAAAATAATTAATAATTGATTGCATTGATTATTTTATCGTCTTTTATTGTAACAAGAATATATTTACTATGATCTAATGGTAATTTAACATTATTTTCAAATTTAATAAGTCCATCTGGAAATTTTAACAACAAATCTTTGTCATTAATTTTGATAACCGTTATGAATGTTTCAGTAAAAAAATATTCATTAATCCAATCTCTATTTTGATGATTAAATACAACTTCATTGAAATCACATATATACGAATCATTAATCAGTTTTCCAGGAGTCATATGTTCAATATAATCATTGTAATTTAATTCAAGCACATTAATTTTCAAGTCACTATTTGTGGTAAATTTCATAACATGTTGACCATTATGTTTTCTTAATTTTACAATAACTTTTTCATCATACAAAATATTTAATTTATTATCAAACTCCACTTTATCATCATTTACAATAATTTCGCATGCAAATATATTGTATAGTTTATTGTCATGAAAATAATACACAGTGTCAGAATATATTAATTTATCAACATCAATATCTTTAATATTTATTGACATGTGATATTTTTCATAATATTTAACATCAGTTATTTTTAGTTCACACAATTTATAATAATAATCAATACTAAACAAGATTGCATCATAAGATGTTAATATATTTTCAATGTTTGATATTTTCGAATTGAATTTTATTTTAATTAATTCGAGGAAATTATTAAATTTTTTTGAGTTAACACATAAAAAACGTTTCATATCACAATACATTACCGAAACATGAGCATTATAGCTCCTATATTGAGGAATTCGTCCGGATGATATTTTTGATGAATCCAAATCAATATTATCAAGTAAGCATAACATTATTAATTACTATAAATATCACTGAATATATTTATGTAAAAAATTGATGTTAATAACTGTTTGAAATATTCAGTCATGTAAAATTAGTACGCGACTATTGCTTTTTCTCAATAACAATGACTGAGATATCTAATGTTGACGTAACACAATTATATGTTGAAAATAATCATATTTGTTATGATGGAGTGAACAAATTCAAAACGACAATTGATAAAACAAATTATGTGAACAAAATTAAATTTTCACTTGATCATCCAGAAAATAACATTGTTGTAATAATATTCAATAATTTAGATGATTCAGTCGCTAAATTAATTGATTTTATTAACAGCACAGTGATTTTCAATGAAATACGTATACGTGAGACAGAGTATATATATATGTTTGTAGATCCAAATAAAATAAAAATATATATCAATGGTGTTGAATTGAGCATTCCGCCAACTAATAGCATTGTTAATTTTATTACACAACATGTTAACAATAACGAAGTTGAATATACATTTAAATTGTTAAGAAATCGTTATGTTACAACATATACCTACGAGTGTTTCGTACCGTATATTAATGAAATACGAATTAAAAATAATTCATTATCAACAGACGATATTAATCGTATCAATGAAGATACTGATAATCAACCACATGAAGTACTTACTGTTAATGTGTTTGAACCAGAACCTGCTCGCCACATAAATACAGAGCATGGTTATTATCATGAACGTCTAATTATGGACATGCAATTACATATGACGACATCTAATGATGTATTAACGAACTACCTGTTTGCACGAATGGTAGCAAATCAAAATGCATCCAATTTGCCATATGAATTTATGCATGATTTTGTTCCAAAAAATCCAATAACACAAAATCATTTGGATAAAATAATATTTAATTCAAATGATGAATATTATTGTTCATTATGTCAAGAAACAATTGGTGGTGGTAAAAGATATGTTTGGAAATGCTGTAACAAAAATATATGTCATGATTGTGGATTAAGATCTATTGGAAAACAAGAATCCACATGTGCATTTTGCAGAAGACCATGTGATTAATTATTTATTTAATATGGTTCGTATTTAAACTTATTTTGACAATATTTTATGTAAATATCATTGTTTTTTAAAACAATGTCATTCATTTCATAAATACATCATGTTGAAAACTAACAAATTCATACTTAAAAAAATTGACATTTAAATACTTTAAATGAATCAGTAATTATTTTCAGTAGCGAATATGGTTTTGCCAACAATGACTTTTTTCTCTGTTGATATTTATGTTCGAATATTTTATTTCAAAATTAATTTCAATAAAAGACATGTATCTAAAAATACAGACATTGCTTTTTGGAAATTAATACACATTAATTATATCAATGAGAAAAATAAACATATTCTACAGAAAAATAATCATCATTTGAATCAAAAAGATGTATTAACGCTTGTTAAATGTATTGAAATAGAAATACCACTAAATCCAATATTATATATTCAGACAAGTGATGACATTAAATTTATACTTGATATGGCAATCGTTCAATGCAATGTCAAATGTGTCAACAAGATTAATGATGAATACAGATTATATAACATTCTAACAAAAGAAGAAATACAAGATTATGTCACAAGATGTTGCATATCTTCATGTTACATTAATCTCTTAAAATGGTTCTATAAAGTTCTTGGTATAAGAAAACATCATTTTGCTGAAGACATAAATTTATGTATGTCATCTTGTAGTCATGAAAATTTCATTGTGTTTAAATATTTTCACAAAGTGTTTGGATATACAAGAAAAGACATGCAACAAAAAAACAACATGGTTTTAATACCTATCATATATTGTGGTAACTTATATTTTCTGCATTATTTACATAAAAATGTTAAATTTACAAAAGAAGATTTTGATAATGTTATATTAGGATGTAGTAATAACTATACTCAACTTATAACATATTTTTGTGAATTCGTTGGTTGTGAAAGTGGTAATTTAAACATAATTAACTTGATGCAATATAAAACATATAAGTTTCTTTTTCTTTAGTTAATTCATCGTAAAAAAATTGACATTCTACATGTACTGAAGAATTCAGTAACTATTTCTAGCACGCGACTATTGTTCCACTGATCAACATCATCACATATCATGGATTTTTTTCCTGTTGATATTTATGTTCAAATATTTTTGTTTGGAAGGAATTTTGACACAAGACATTTGTCAAAAAACACAAACATTGCATTTTGGATAACTATACATCCAGATTATATCAATGAACAAAACAAACACATTTTGGAAAAATACAGACCATATTTGAATCAAAAACATGCACTAACACTTGTTAAGTGTCTTGAAATACAAATGCCATTGATTCCAATATTGTGTAATCAACCAATTAAAAACATTGAACGTATATTGAATGCTGCAATATGCCATGCAAATGTTGAATATATAAATAAAATTAACAATGAATATGAATTATGTAATGTTATGGATTATCAACATTTGCTTTGGTTGATTGTATCACATTGTAAATCGGGAAATTTTATCGACGTAATAAAATGGTTTTATGAAGTGTTTGGATTAAAAGATATTGATGATTATAATAAATATACTTTATTAATATCCACATATCATTTGAATGATTTTGAAACATTTCATTACATTTACAATACATTTGAATATACTAAAGGAAATATTCTAACAGGTGATTCTATTCGTGATTCCATAATTAATTTTATTGTGAAAGACAACAATTTTGATTTTTTCCAAAAAATCTGTAAAAATATTGGATTAACCAAAAGAGACATTTATCCTTATTACAAATCTATATGTCTAACAATATTTAATTTGGATCGTGTTGAGTTTATAGAGTATTTTTACAAAAGTCTTAAATTTACAAACATAGAAATAATGCATGACATTGATGGCAATAATATATTACAAGAAGCTTTTAAATGTGATGCCATTAATTCAATCAAATATCTGTATAAAAATTTCATATGGAGCAAAAATGCATTTAGACTTTTGTATCCGGATAATATATTGTTGCCATTTTGCAAAAGCAATTCCATTAAATTTTTGCACAAAGAAATTGGATTTACAAAGAGAGAGTTTAAAGCATATGTTGATGCACTTAAAAAAAAGTCAATTGTTATTGATGGTAATGTAATTCAATATTTGTGTCGTAATTTTGGATTTACAAAACAAGATTTTTATGAACAAATTGTGTATTACAAAAACAATGGTTTAGACGAACGTACGAAGTCTTTTTTAAGACAACTGATACGGTCTATTTAAAAATTGACATTACCAACATCTTAACATTATTAATTTATTACAATTAAAAACCAGATATAATAATGAAATACATATCATCAGAAAACGGTATACATAAAGTAAAGCATAATGAAAATGAATATCAAATATATTTAACAAAATCATTAGGATTCATGTGTATTCATAATCATCATTATAATGATCTATCAAAAGAAAAACAAGACAATATTAATGATGTTCATATTTGGTATATATTGTCGGATTATTATAATTTTGAATATGTTGACAGTCACTTTTTTCATGTTTATATACCTAAAGATGAATTTGCATTGAATTTCATGAAAATACTCATGTTATATGGATCATCATTACACATTAAAAATAAACCACACAATGGAAAATATTTAATATTTTCAGAAGAATCACTCAAATATGATGTGTTTGATTGTTACACCATGTTATTCATCAAACAAAATAAATATATGTCAATACATGACTATTTTATTAAAAACTACAAAAAACTTTTCAGTGATGATAAATCAATTAACAATAAAATATTATTAATGATGGTAAAATATTGTAAACATTACGATTTACATGCCATCTTAAACTATATCATAAAAACATATAAAATTCCCGAACTAATGACTATATTTTGAATGTATCATCATCATCTCGCAAAAAATATTTATTTATTATTATTGCTAACAATAATAATCCTAATACACACAATGTAAATATCAGTATAATCATATTTGTTCTCATCGAATATATTATTATTGTAAACATTTATTAAATCTACAATCTGGTGTATTTTCAATATCTAAAAACGAAGCTTGATCTTTGGTCAAACACAAACAACCTTCACTTGTTCTTATGTTACTCGGAATATAGTCAGCATATATAGGATCACAATCATCTGGTATTGGTGCCATTGGTGAAGCACAACAACATTCACTTTTTGGACTTTCAGTAAACGAATCAAATTTTTCTTTATTTGTATTACCACCATAATACCATAAAATTAATATTAACAAGAATATTAATAATGATGCAACTATTACTTCGAAAATAGAACTCATATATTATTATAACAAATAAAAACATAAATAATGACTCAATAAACAAATTTAATATTGTTCCCAGAAGTATTTATGATGTTAGTATGAATAAATATGTGAAACATGTGTAATGCTAACATTAACACTGAATATATTAATATTAATACATATTTATGCATATTTAATGTCTTAATAAACATCATGCATACAAATCCAATCAATGTCATTATATTCATTATAATAACATTTACATCAGTTACATTTCTACAAAACACTAACAAAAACACAAACCATACAGTAAATATTCTATAGAATGTTAATGTTTTATTGGTAAAATTAATAAAAACACAATTATTTTTAAATACAATTTGTTGTATAACATCACACAACATAATCATAAAGAGAATATTAACGTATTCGAATATCATTTTTGTAATCATAAGACTATATTTCTTATGAATAATAATTTCAATTTTTTTGAAATACAGGTAGATATACTCCTGGTATGACCCATTCACCATGTTTTTTCTTTCTGGAAAAAAAATCCACATGTACATTAAATTTATTTAACATCTTATTAATCATTTGTACTGGTTTATTATCCTGTGCAATAACAGAATAAAAAGTATCATTTGTAAAATCAGTGCCATATTTTTCCAATGCATATTGTTGCACTTTACTAAATATACGCAAATATTTGTATAAAAAATCATCGTCATCAATTAATTTTTTCTTTGAATTAACATTTTTACTTCTAATATTATATAGTCCTTCAGGTGTAACAACTAATGATCCAATAACTTGTCCTAAATTAAAATGATCAATAAAATGAAATATATCACCTGCACTTGGTAATTCATATATTATAGAATCTCTTTTTCCAGGTTTAGGAGTCGGTGGATGTGTGTGAAATATATATGTGTATTTATATTGCTTAAAATTTCTAAATGCTTCAACTTCAGGCATATAAATTTCATTATCGGGAACAAAAAATTCATCATCATCTTCATCAGAATCTAAACCTTCTAATTTTGCATTTATGACAATTTTATTTAAATCATAATTTTCTATTTGTAAAATACCAGAATGTTCAGAATATAATTTTTCTTTTTTCTTATTAAAATATTTTTGTGTATATCCACCATGTTCTAACAATGCATCCATTATTAATAATTGATTTTTTCTTATCTTAACATAAATTATATTCTCGATTTTTGTTAATCTACCATTTACATTCAATGGTTTTTCAATCTTATTTGAATATAACAAGAATATGGAGTTAATAAATATATCATGTGGTTTTATATTGTGTATTTTAATATAATGAATTAATCCATTTTCCCACAATTTATTTCCATATTTATATTCTCGGTCTGTTATATTTTTCTGATCACACAATAAACAATCTTTTTTTTCTATCATCCGATAGTTTGTTGAAGTTTTTTGTACATTTTCAAGTGCTTCAATGAACTTGTCTTGATAGATCCATGACGATATTTTTTTTGGATATGGGAATAAATTACCATCAACATCTGTCTGATTTTCAAATGACCTCCAGAAATTAAATACAGTATATTTAATTCCATTTATCATTATCTTATTCATTATATACTATTCGTTAATATTTTATCCAAAACATAACAATTAATAATATCCATCCCATAACATATAACATTTTTGTCCAATGTTACCATAATATATTTAATTAACATATCTACTGATATATCATTATCATCTTTAAGTAAATAAATTGAAGAGTTATTTAATGCATAATATAGACCTTCGAGTACTTTATTGTCAGTAAATTTGGAATTTATTATCAATGTTTCTAATGATTCTTTTGATTTTTTAATTTCGTTTACTTTTTTTAAGGTGTTATTGTTGGGTTTATATACTAATCCTAATATATCAGCCCAATAAAACATACTGTTGCTTGTTACATATGTACCAATAACATAATAGGTTGCTTTAATTATAATCTTATCATCAGAAATTATAGACAATATATTATTATCGTCGACAACAAGATTATATGGTCTATTTTTAATATGATTATATATTTTGAATTTTTTTATTTTATTATCAATATCATCTGAGTATTTCATGTATATAATTAATCTATATATATTTCATAAATGAATGATAATAACGACTTTAAAATTGTTACACATAAAAAACCAAAAATGGTTCTTGATATAAGTAATATTAGACAAAAATCACATTCTAGAGTTGTATTAAAAAGATTATTATGTAATGAATTTGTTATCAAGAAACATTGTAAACATGGAAATAAATGTTATTACGCACATGATATAAAAGAACAGATAATTGATAATGATAGATTATATGTTTATGAAATATTGAATAAAATAATTGCAAATGAAAATATAGATTTATCACATCTTTCGTATGAAGAAAATATGTTGACATATAAAATATTCAATTTATTAACAAAAATGTGTCGTGATTGTAGTGTACAAAAGTGTATAGGAGGAATTAATTGTAAATATGGAGCACATAATCCAAAATATGTTGTATGTTATGATGATTTAAATAATGGTACATGTACAAATATTTTATGCAAATATATTCATTTGAGTAAATATGGCCTAAAAATACATAAGAAACAACATATAAGAGCTCATGTTATTACACAACCAATAATAACAGCAACCGATTCTAGTGATATTAATAGTAATTCGTCATTAGAAAGTATTGCGTCTGACTATAATGAATTAATTAATGATCAAAATACTGCAAAGAAAATAATTGATTACGAAAAATTATGCAGTGAACCAATTTTTATCATATAACTATAGTATATTATGCCATCTAAATCTAGATCTAGATCACGTTCAAAAACTAAATATGGTAAGAAAAAAGTTTTACCACCAGTTGATAAAAATGGACCACATTTAAGAGATTATGGATATAAAGTAAATAATAAACAAACATCACGAAGAAAATCATTAGATTCTGCATCCAAAAAATTAGGAAGATTAGCTGTTATTCGAAGAATGAATCTTATACGTAATTATGAACATCAACCAAATATTAAAAATACAATGTCCAAAGATATCAAATATTTGAGTGGTAAATATAAACAAGAAAAATCCAAATGATGTTTAAAATTATATTATTATAAATAATATAAATATAATTTAATGATTCAACATAAAAATAGTAACAACTGTAGTAACAAATCAAATAGTACAAATGGAGTTTCAAATGAAATGTATTCGAAAAGAGAATATACTATCGACGCTAGAATATCGACCATTAAAGATATTTTCAAGACAAATAATTTACAACCTATTGTAAATTTTGATTTGACCGAAACTGCACAATTTGTTGGATCTAAGGATGAAAAAAGTACAAAAGATAGATTAAATAAGAAAACTTATGATAATTTCAAAGATATTATTTGCAATCAAATTGGTGGTAAATTACGTTATGTAACTAGTGGTACAACGGGACATACATTTAAAGGAGAAGGGAAGAAAAATGGTGTCGATATTGAATTTGCTGTTAAAGTAGTTGCTTATCCTATCAAATCTAAATTGGGATCAATAACTAATATAACCAGACCTGAAAATGCAGAATTATTAATGATAAAGATATTATCTAAATTTGTTATTAACAAGGAAACACCACATATTGCATTGCCAATATTTACTTTTGATACAAACATAGAACATTTTACTAATTTAATATCTAATGGATATATTCGTGAAAAAGAAGATAAAAAAAGATATTTAAAATTTGTTCAAGCTTATGAAAAAAAATCTTTTCATGATCAAGTATCAGTTTTGGTAAGTGAATGGGCTAATAGAGGAGATTTGATGCACTTTTTACAAGCCAATTATGACAGAGTTCCGCCAATGTTTTGGAAAGTTATTTTCTTTCAAATAATTTCAGTGTTAGCCGTTATTCAAAGCAAATGGCCTGGGTTTAGGCATAATGATCTTAAAGCCAACAATATTTTATTGCATAAAACAGATAAATGTGATGGTGTTAGTAATTATAAGGTGCTCCGAAAAAATTACATAATCCCAAATATAGGATATCATATTAAATTATGGGATTTTGATTTTGCATGTATACCTGGAATTGTTGATAATATTAAAGTATCATCAGATTGGGCCAGAGACGATATTAATGTTACACCAACAAAATATCAGTATTATGATTTACATTTCTTTTTCAACACATTAACATGTGAAAATTTTATACCTCAAATTATGACATCTTCTGTCGTTCCAAATGAAACAAAAAATTTCATAAGAAGAGTTGTTCCCGATAAATATAAATATGGAGACAATATTATTGATGGAAAAGCACGAATTAAAATATATGTTGAACATACAACACCAGCAGATTTATTAGCTAATGATGAATATTTTGCAGAATTTAGAGTTGATCCCAACAAAATTGCAAACAATAAATCACTTAACTCTATCAACATAACAAAATTTCTTGAAACACCATCTAAGTCGTCTGTTATAACTGAAGAAATTAAAATTAAAAAACCCAGAAACAAAAAAAATGATTTGATACAAGATATAATAAAAGATATTAACGCAGATGATTTGATTAAAAAATTAAGATGATAATTATAATGCCATTTGTTCCAATGACATCAATTGAAATAAAAGAATATGATGAAAAACGAAAAAAAGAATTGTTGGAATCAAAAAGTTTAATTGTTGATGATAAAATTAATGATTTGGTTAAAAGATCATTTTCTCGTTTAGATGACTTATATGATGACTATAGTAAATTTGCAATATTTTTATCATTGCAACTTGATTATGCTAATATTAAATTTGTGCAAGGTAAAAGTGATATTGATGATAATTATATTCATTTCTTAAATGATAATGGTGATATAAGATATAAATCAAGATATGAAATATTAGGATATAGTGCCATACCTGACCAATGTTGGATATGGGCGTGGAGTGTTCCTAATTTAAAAAAAAATCTTATATCAACTGCAACTAGATTATTAAAATACGGATTAGAATTAGATAATGACAAGGATGCATATGTCAAGGGATTATTAATCAATTCTAAAATAAATAATAATTTAAGTAATAAACCGGGTCAATATCTTAATATTCACCTAATATTATCAATATGTTTATTATTAACAAAAAATAAAATAATTTTTCCTATATTTAATTATGGAAGATATTATGTAATTTATGTAATATTTTTGGATTCTGATCAATTTAAAAATAATGTGTTTGATGAGTTTTATAAATTTTAATACAGTATAGTAATAGAATGAGATTATACAAATTATTTGATTATAATAATGATGAATATACATCTTACGACAATAATGATAATGATGATGAATTACCAAGATATAAATTATTTGATGTTAATCAAGTTATGAGATATTTTGATCCTAAATATTTAAACAATTCTTGTTATATTGGCGAAGCAGTTATTACAACAAATACTTATGTTGATAAAGTTACTCATTATGAAACATTGATACCATTTGAAATAATTAATATAGTCCCCATAAGTAATTTTTTGAATGAAAATATTGACACCATTATTAGGAACAAACAATATTGCACAATTACGATTTATAACCTTTTATTTGTTAGTGTTAAATTAAATTTAGTGAATATTTTGGAAAAAGTTAAGACTGATGTTAAAAATCCATTAATTGTTACTAATTATGATACATACATAAAAGACATTAAATATATTCTTAATAATAAGAAGGATGTTAAATTAAGAAACATTGTTGTTTATTTAATGTCATTTGGCCATATTGATATGATAAAATTTTTTTGTGATAGTAAACTAATTGATTTAAGGAGCAGAATTAATATTAAATATGGAACAATTAGTAAATTATTATTAAATGCTGCAAGAATAGGATCAGTTGAAGCTATACAATATTTAAAATCTAAATATAATTTAACTAAAGAAGAATTAATTGAAGGTCAAGTGTTTGTCGATTCTGTGTATTGTGGACATTTGAATGTATTTGTTTATTTATTTGAACAATGTGAATTTAATACAGACGATATTAATAATTATAATATAGTTGCATTAGCATGTAAAAAAAATCATCTTGATATAATTAAATATTTGCATGAAACTGTTAAAATAAATAAATCACAATTCAATAAGTACAGAAAATATTATGATGAAGAATTAATTAATTACTTTGATTCATTTAAAAAATCATTGTATGAACGATTAATTTTATTTTTCAAAAGAAATTAATCCTTTAATATTACTTATTTTCTCAACCGCGGATACAATTAATATACCATCTATATTAATTATAAATGTAATTTCTATTTTCGGAATATATTTATTCATTGGTGGAATATTTGATATAGTAAAATGACCCATATGTTTGTCATTTTCATAAATTTTTATTGTCACTGATGATTGATTATCTGCTTTTGTTGAATATATTTTACTTACTGAACATGGTAATGGATTATTTTTTTTGATCAATGTATCAATTGTTTTAATTCCATTACTATCAACAGTTTCTATGCCAAATGATGAATTACTAATATCAATTAATAATAATTCATTATTATTATTAACTTTGTTGGCACTATCGATAATACCAGCTTGAATTGCAGCACCTCTAACTACAACTTCATCAGGGTTATTATGTACAATTATTTTATCACCAAAATAATCAACTAATAATTTATGTATTTTCGGAATTCTTGATGAGCCACCTATTATTATTACATTATTAATATCATCTTTATTCATATTAATTGACAATAATGCATCATAAACAGGATTTATGCATTTTTTAAATTCGTTTGTACAAATATTTTCAAATTCTGTTCTTGATATATCGATTATTAGGTCATCATCATTATAAAAACACTCATATATTATTTGTGTGTTTAGTTTTAATGATAATTCTTTTTTTGCATTTTCACATTTTGATTTAAGTTTCCTTTTCATTTTATCATTTTTATATAATAATATTGCTTCATGTAACTGCAATAAATAATCATCATATAGACCAGTATTCATATATTTTTTAACAATATTGATGTCAATCATAAATATTTCATTTAAGGACGATATATTGAATAAATTCAATAATATAGTCTTGTCTTCTTTATCTAGTTGTATTGTGAGAATGTTTTTTGTTATGTATTTAATAAGACAATATTCTAATAATTTATTGTCAAAATCTTGTCCACCCAAATTTGCATCTCCACAACTTGATAACACTTCATAAACATCATCATTAACATTCAATATAGTCACATCCAACGTTCCACCTCCAATATCATATACCATTATTGTCCCTTGTGTTATATTACATGCTAAAGCGGCAGCAGATGGCTCATTAATAATTCTAACAACTTCCATATTAGCCAATTTCCCCGCCTCACGTATTTCTTGTCTTTGTCGATCATTAAAATAAGCAGGAACTGTAATAACAGCTTTTTCAACAACATGGCCTAGATGAGACTCTGCAATTATTTTCATGTGGTTAATTATCAATGATGCTAATTTAGTCGGACTATATTTATTATTATCAATATTTACAATTGGTGAATTATCTTGATTAATTATTTCATACGACATGTATTTTATATCATTTTTGTCATATTCTTTGCCTATAAATCGTTTAATGTCATATACTGTATTTTTGGGATACATATGAACATTATTCATAGCATATTCACCAATACTAATATTATCATGTTTAAATAAAATGTAACTTGGTGTTAATCTTGATCCCAATTCATTTTCAATAACAATGCAATTATTATTATTATCAACATATGCTACTGCAGATAATGTGGTTCCAAAATCAATGCCTATAATCATTTTATATATATTATTAACATATTAATGATTATATTTATTTTCAATATGTGGTCATTGTCAATCGTAACGTTATTTATGATTCATTATATTTACTGGAATATAAATTCATATCATTACATGTATAATTTTTCATATACATTTAAGCCATGTTTTATAACAATATCTGTAATATGTTTATTGTCACCAATATATTTATTAATATCGTCCAGAAAACATGATGATAATTTATTGTTAACAAAAAAAATTATTGATAAAATGAAAACATTAAATAAATCAGATGAATTATATAAATCACATACATGTGTAATATGTAATGATAAGCACGAATATAATGTATTAGTTAAAAGTAAATGTGGACATGTATATTCTAAAGAATGTTTAATGTTAGGAATTAATAAAATGTATCCAATGTGCGCATTATGTAGAAAAAAAATTGAATAATATTCAAATTATTATTATGATTTTAATTAATAATTTATAACACATGGAATATTGTTTCAATGAGATAATGAATTATGAAACATTTTTTAGTTTTAATGATCAAAATAAATTTTATGTCATGAGTCACGAAATGAATGATATATATGAAAGTGAAAATGTTATATTTTATAAAAAAACACAAATATTAAGAAACATATTAAATGATTTAACTGTTAATAATATTTTCATTATCAGTTTAGCCGAAAATAATGATCATATTATATGTAATAAATATAATAATACAACACATGGAAAATATATAATAATACATGAAGTTTCACGTGTTGACGATTTTATTGCAAAAAACTATTTCGAATTAACAAAATTATGCCAAACTGATGAATTAAGCATGATTAATTTATATACATATTTATGTTACGTTGATTGTTTTGATATAATTAAATTTTTGTATGACAATGAATTATTATATGTAGATGAATTGTTAATGCCCGGGACGATACATTGTATTACAAACAATAATGTTGAGTTATTAATTAAGCTCCAAAAATTATTAAATTTCCCAAAGCGATATTATCGTCATAATAATAACTACATATTGAAATATGTTTGTAAAAAACAATATATTCACATTATTAAATTTTTACATGAAACAATTGGATTGACTATACGTGATTTTTCATATAATAAACATGAAATACTTAAATATGCGATATTAAATAATTGCATAAAAACATTATTATATTTAAGTGATTGTGTAAAAATTCAATTATGTGATGTATTGGATATATGTGTTGATATTGATGTTGATTTATATAGTTTTAAATTGATATGTGAAATATTTGATGATGATGGTATTCCTAAAATGGCATTTCTTTTAAAAATGTACATGTTATGTAAATTAGAAATATGTGAACATTTAATCAATAAATATTTAGTGCCACAAAATGTAATTAAAACACATGGTAAAATTTTACTCAATATAACATGCGAAAAAGGCACATATAATATGATTGTATATTTATGTGAAAAACTGGGTATATCTAATGAATTATTAACATATTGGGACGATAATCCATTATTAATTGCATGCCAAAACAATAACTTTGATGTCGCAAATTATATAATAAATAAATTAGGATATGATCGAAATCATCATATAATCCAGTTTATGAAAATGACAAGACCATCAGATGTTGTGTTCAATAACTTTTTTGTTCAAATTAAATAAGTTATTTATTCCATTTAAAGTAATTGGATCTTTATGTTGACTATAAATATAATTACAATAGTCATATGATGCTATTTTGTTATTATTTAGATAATAATAATAAACATCCAATATTATTGACATGTATGAACATGTTTTTGAGTTTGGACAATTATTAATAATTCCATACATTATATCATAATATATTCCATTGTAAGTAGGATTTATTAAAGATAATGTCATTTTATTATTAAATAACATGTTATATAACAATGTTATATGTTGTTTGTTCATATTATCAAACACATATGTTGTTAACTCATTTATTTTTATTTTCAAGGAATTTTTGGTCTCTTCATTATTATTTTCTGAATAAATATAATAATTAGTCATCACATTACTAATTAAACGTATTTCAGTATCATCACGTTTTTGTCGAAAAGAACACTGTTTAACTAAATATATTATTGCAATTAATAATAGTGTTGTAAAATTAAGTATTGCCATTAAATTAATGACACGAGGTGTGGTTGGCATGTGTATTTTATTTAGTGGACATTTTAATGGATATTCAATAGGACGATATTCGTTTATTTTGCAAATATTAAATACCATTTTTGGTAATTCATGGATTACTTGATTGTCATTAATATTATTTTCATTATTTCTAATTAAATATTGACTAAATACAAATGCAATAATAGGTATTATTAATAACAAATAATACCAGTTATTTTTTGGTTTTTCGTAAATGTTATTAATTGCATCAATGTCATTATCTTCATGATCATTATAGTCTGATATGGTCATTGTGTCATATTCACAATCTGACAGACTAATAACTTCATTATCAATCATATTTTTATTGCATATAACATGTATTTAATACAAACAATTTATTTTCATTTTTTTTAATATATTAATGTCATATGCATATGAAGCTTTGGGTGCTGATGCTGAAATTAATCAAATATCAAGTATTTTCTTTTCCCAGGAAAATGTTGAAAGATTACAAGAGAAAATAAAGAATGAAATATATCGTGAATCTGGTGGTAAATATATTATGACAGAAAATCAAGATTTAAATGATTTACTTCAAATGATGAGATATATATATTTACGATTTGGGGAAAATTTACCACATAAACCTGTAAGACAAGTTAAAAAACTAAATCAATTATTAGTTAATTTTATATTGCCAGATATGATGTCAAATATAAAACAATACCATGGATATTTGGATACAATATCTAAACCAATTGAATTGATGCCATTACCAGTTAGTTTAAATACATCTGGTCGGAAAAACATTAAAGTCTCATTCTAGAGTATATAGATGAATTATAATGACATAAATGATGTACTGAAATTATTATACGCTTATGTTTACAAAGAATCAGATCCAAAAAAAATAAGTTGTGCTGAAGTACACACTATTGTTAAAAAAAATATAACACCTGATGATTTGAAAAAACCCTTGTCATTTGATTTTACTGATATATTTGCCAATAAACAAATTGAATTTTTGTCAAATAATAATGATAAGTGGCATTTTAAGATGATAAATGATAAATCATATAATTATAAATTATCAATTGGAAAATATTCATCAATGAACACAAATAATTTAAACAAAAAGGAATTGTATAACATTGCATTATTATATATTTGCAGTGAATATATTCTTAGAAAATCTTTTAATCATACAGTAATGCCAATCATGATGTTTGATATTACATATGGATATTTAAGAAAAATACCTGAAATATCAAATGTGCTTGAGCACGAATCAGACGATACAAAAATGTATGGATTAATAACAGAACATTATCATGAAATGGATTTTTTATCAAATTATATTAAAATTAAGAATTTGGGTGTGATTGAATGGAAAGTTATAATATTCCAAATATTATATGCGTTGAGTAAATTGAATGATATATTTGGTAAATTTAGACATAACAAATTAGATTTGGATTCAATATCAGTTTATCATAAAAATCCTGACAATGAACATGATATATATGTATTAAATAAGGTTGAATATAAAATACCTCATGTTGGTATTGAATGTAAAATAAATGATTTTAGTTATTCAATGGCTGATAATTATATAAACAATGTTGATTGTATATCACTTAAAAAAGATACATGTTCAAGATTATCTTCCATAAATTGTTGCGACGATACATTAGATTTAGATTATGTTGAAGGTGTGTTTAGAGATATACATTATTTTTTGAATCATGTGTATTTAATACAATCATTACCACTGAATGTAAAGAAATTTATAGAAGAGATAATACCAGTGGAATTCTTGGCAAAAAGCACAAAAAACTTTTCCGGTTTGGATATTTACAAATTTACAACAAACAACTATAAATTATTAGTTCCGACTGATATAGTTAATAAAAATAATTTCTTCTCGGAATTTATAATGAGCAATAGTGATTCAGATATGACACCTGTAAATAACTCGGGAATGAAGGTTAGAAATTCAAACAGCGAAAGCCGAATGATGGCTAAAGTTAAAAAAACTTCAAAAAAAGAGTCTTCTAGTAGTGAAGAAGATACAGAGTCTGCAATGAAGAAGAAAAAGCACGTGAAAAAATCTAAGGAATCTAAGGGTAAGAAAAAGAGATCATCTAATGATTCTGAAACTAGTATAATTGATATGAAAACTGACAGTGACAGTGAAAATTCAAATGATAGTGATAGAATGGTGACTGTTAAAGAAATGAGAAAATTGATGAAAGCTTTAAATGGTAAGAAATATAAAATGCCAAAAAGAATTGAAGTATCATCGAGTGACTCAGACGATAATGAAGGAAAGTCTAATTACATGACTCGTCAAATGGGTCATATGGCAAATGGTTATTCAATGATGAATCCCCAAATAGGTGTTCCTCAATTTGCACCTCAACAACAATATATGGTGCAACCCAATTATCATCAGGATATGCCAATGCAACAACCAATGAGTATGCAAGTCCAACAACCCATGATGGGAATGCCCGTGCAACAACCATATATGATGGGTTCTGGAGAAATACAAGGTGGTGCTAAGAAGGAAAAGAAATATAAGCTTGTTAATGTTAATAAAAACAATGACGAGCAATTTTTTTTTTAGGGGGAGGTGCGCCTAAAGTTATTCCAAAATATATAGAACCTTCTAATCCATCAATTCCAAATGAACAAAAAAAAATATTTTTTGATATGAAAGAAGAAAAAAAAGAGAGAAAAGAAGAAAAAAAAGATACGAATATAAGTGGTAATCCAATTGTCAATTTACAAATATATGAATCAAAACCGGCATTTCAACCTTCCAAAAAACCACCTCCAACTGTATATCAGCCATTTCCCGGAATGAATATACAGGAAATATATGCTATTCCAAATGCACCAAGTTCATTGAATCAATTTATGTCTGCAAATACAAACCCTTATAATATTACATATCCTCCGATATTAAAAGAATATAATATTTCTTTAGCTGGACCAACTGGTGATCATTTGAGACATTCTGTATTATATGAAGATGTTTTACCTGATAAAAGTGTAATTGGAACATATGATAGTTTAAGTTCTAGAAAAACAATGTATGAATATGTCAGATCCAGATTATTTACAAATGGTGATGGTGAAGATGTTTCATGGTATGACAATACACCGGATAGTATTTTTAATAAATTTAAGTTAACGGATGATGTTAATCCATATAATGAAAATAGATTATCATGGAATAAATATGCTGGTTTGCCTGATGGATTTTTATTATACATGTCATGTTGGCCAATTAGGTATGATCAGGTACAAACTGTATGTGCAAAAGAATCAACTGGAATTAATGTAAGAATATATAGATTAACTGAAGGAGCATATAATATATATGGAAAACATCATAATTCAATGTTAAATTATGATCAATGGAGAGAATTATATTTTTATAAATACATAAGACAACATATTTTGGATACAAAAGTGTGTCCTCATTTTGCAGGATATTTTGGATTTTATATATCATTAAATTCTGGTATTGATTTTAATAAAATATTATTAGCAAAGAATGGAAAACAATCATGCGAAATTGATAATATTTTGAAACAAAAAAATGATTATGTTTTACAACAATTATATGGTCCATGTGATGTTGAACCTGAAAAAATTAAACTTGAAAGAGAAAGAAATGAATACAAAGGAAAAGTTTTAGTTATATTAACTGAAGCACAAACATATACATTATATGGATGGTCACGAATAACATATTCACAAAACGGTAATGTATTTACTACAGTTAATACTGGTTACCATAAATCTGAAGTGTGGAATGCTCTATTTTTCCAATTAATGTACACATTATTAGTTATGAATAAATATGGAATTGCAATTAAAAATTATTCATTGAAAAAGAATGTTTTGGTAAAAGATTTAAAATTAAGTGGCCCTAGTACTAAATATTGGAAATATATAATTAATGGGATTGAATATTACATACCAAATTATGGATATATGATTATTATTGATTCTGATTATCAAGATCCAGAAGGCCCATTAACATTCCCATTTCAACCAATTAAACATGATCCAAAATTGCATTATAAAGTCAATGAATCACAACACAAATTACAAGGAACTATATTTAAAGACTATAATAAATATAATGAAACTGATTTAGCATTAATTAGGACTGAAATTATTGCCATGATGAGAAAATCATTTGATCCTGATTTATTTAGAAATGATTTTGTAAATGATGGCTGTACGAGTCCTGGAGGAGAAGCATTGAATCACTTAACAAGTATAATTAATTATATTAATAAAGCTGGACCGAATATGAATTTAAATGAATTGGTATTATCAACAATGAATAATTATTTACATAGTAGAACGGGAACATTGTTAAGGGAAAATGAAATACAAAATATAAGGAAAAATGATAAAAACTTTGCAACAGGAGACATGATTGTCAATGAAGAATCATATCAATCATTTGTATTTGTTATATTCGTCAATGATTTACCCAATAATCAATGTTTGGTATATACAGCTGATAAAAATATGAAAAAACGTGATAATACATGGTTAATTCCAAAACATGTATCCAAATCATTATTGTATGGATATAATAAATATGAACCTATATTACAGGAATTTAAAGTAGGCGAACCTTCATTTTCTGAGGAAGATTTGATAGAAACATATATATTATAAAACGGCTTTTTTAATTATTAATGATAATTTATTAATTGATAATAAATTAGAATCGGTACTGAATTGCCTGTTTGAATTCTTTTTCATGATTATATCTTCTTCAGTACACGTAAATAAAGGTGGTGTTCCACCATTGGGAGTTTTCTGTGTGGTTTTTTCCATATATTATATTATTTAAATGACAGACAAAAAATATTTTTGTCAACTTTCTTATCTTCAATATTGTCATTCTTAGTTTTTCTTTTCTTTGAAATTTTTTTAAGTTGTTCTTTATCACTACTATCATCATCACATTCACCACACGAATTATGCTTAAATTTAATCATGTGATTAATATTACAACATTTTCCTCTGTTATTACATATATATTTAATATATTCACATGATTTAATAGATCCAACAAAATTATTATATAACAATCTAGGTAAAGCTATTTTTTTGTTTCTAAAATAGAAATTAACATAACTGGCTTTCCTAGGCTCAGAATTAGCATTTGTTACATATCCTTTCCATATGGAACATTTATTATCATCAAATATTGAAGTGTCAATATATTTTACCAATCTTTTAAAATCAGTATATCGTAATCTTACTTCGGTTTTGAGATGAGGTATTTGTCTGGAAATTAATTCATCTAATAAAATACTTTTATCTACGACCCTGTCAGAACTAGATTGTGTCGTTGTCGAATCGACTGTATCTGATGATTTTGATTTAGATATTGTAGATATATCAGAATCAGAATCAGAATGTGATTCTTTATCTGAATCATTATCTGAATCACTGTCTGATTTGATTACTTTTGATTTCTTCATTCTATATTAGTTCTCGACTTAATTTTGGTTGTGTAATGATTAAAATTTTTTGGCTTATACATGTGTTTTTTTCTTCTGTTTTTGATTTTTTAAGTAATAATAACGAATAATTAACGCAACTATAATTAATATAATAACAATTATAAAAAATAAATATGGATAAATATAGTCATAGAAGAAATTAGATTCTATTGGTTTATTTTTTGTTGAGTATTTATTCATGTATTTGGTTATTGTTTCTTTATTAACTAAATTTGGAACAGAATGCGAATAAAATTCTGAATTTTGCATATGGTATTATATATAATATTTACTTAATATTATATATAATGACCACAAACTTTTCTGGACCGTTTGTATATGATAATTGGAGCATAAATCCTGACACTGGATTTATAACACCTAATCCAACACCACCTTCTATAGTAACGACTGTTACTCTTATTAGTAGTGATGCTGCTGTTGGACAAAAATACACTCAAATGAGTATATCAATTCCATTTAATACAACAATATCATTTAATTGGAATTATTCAACATTAGACGATTTACCTGAATTTGATCCATTTGGTTATTATATCGGCGCAACTTTTTATCAATTAACTAACAATAGTGGTCCAAATAGTCAATCTGGTAGTCAAATAGTTAATTTGCTTGCAGGAGAGACATTTATATTTAGCACAAATTCTGATGGAACAAATGGACCGGCAACAACCATAATATCATTGTTTAACTTTACTAGTCCTGGTCCAGCTGCTCCATGTTTTTCTATGAAGTCGGTTATGACTAAAATATTACCACATGATGCATGTATTGTGTCTAAAAATATGATAAATAATAAATGGATTAAGATAAATGACTTGTTATTAACCAGTGATCATTTGGTTAAATATAATGGTGAATTATTGACGGCAGAAAAAGTTTCGAATGATATTGTTTATGATGAAGATGAAGTTGTTGATATTATAACATTGGATGGTGGATTTATTTCTTTTGATTATAATAACATTTCTTTTGCTACAAACAAGGCATAAATTTTTTTGCGGTTGTATAATTTTTTCAAAATTATACATATAATGACGACTAACTTTTCAGGACCATTTGCGTATACTAATTGGACAGCAGTACCAGACACTGGATTTATAACACCATTGCCAAGCTCAATAAATACAACGAGTGTAACATTTGTGAGTGGTAATAGTGGTGGAGGTGTACATAACACAAATTTAACAATAACAATACCTTTCAATACAACAATATCATTTAATTGGAATTATAATACGAGTGATCTTCCTCCATTTGTTGATCCATTTAGATATATTATAAATGGAACGATTACAAAATTATCAAATGATTTCGGACCCGGTACACAATCAGGCACTGTTACTTTGAATTTAAATTCAGGTGACATTTTTACTTTCAATGCTCGTACTGGTGATGGTTTTGGTGGTCCTGCCACTACCATAATATCATCATTTAATTTCACATCTCCACCTCCACCAGTCCCGTGTTTCTCGAAAAGATCAATATCATCAAAACAATTACCATCAGGAGCAGTTATTGTTTCTAAAAACATAAGAAATAATAAATGGATATATGTCAATGGAATTTTATTGACAAGAGATCATGTCATTAAACACAATGGTGAATTAATGACGGCTGAACAATTTTCATCAAGAATAATTAATTATGATGATGAAGTTGTTGACATATACACATCAGATGGGAGATTTATTACATTTGAATGTGAAGATATTAAAATGTATGATGGAACTCAGTTAACTTTCAAGAATATTGAGTTTGCTACCAATAAACTTGTTTAAATGTATTTTTGTTTTTTAGGATAATTATTACAATTAAATATTTTATGGATTTAATATGACCAATATTAATATCAGTTATTCATGTTGTAAAATATTTAAGAATATATTTTAATGTTTGGTAAACACCAAGAATATATTTATTATATTCTTGTCGTCTCATCGGCTCGCAAGCTCGCCGAAGCGTCATTTAACGAAACTAAGAATTTGGATGATATCAATATTTACCAAATCTTTGCTTCTCTTTTGTTCGCAAGCTCGCCGAAGCGTCATTTAACGAAACTAAGAATTTGAATGATATTAATATTTACCAAATCTTTGTTTCTCATCGGCTCGCAAGCTTGCCGAAGAGTCATTTAACGAAACTAAGAATTTGGATGATATTAATATTTACCGAATCTTTGTTTCTCATCGGCTCGCAAGCTCGCCGAAGCGTCATTTAACGAAACTAAGAATTTGGATAACATTAATGTTTACCAAATCTTTTTGTTTTTCATCGGCTCGCAAGCTCGCCGAAGCGTCATTTAACGAAACTAAAATTTGGATGATATTAATATTTACCAAATCTTTGTTTCTCATCGGCTCGCAAGCTCGCCGAAGCGTCATTTAACGAAACTAAGAATTTGGATGATATTAATATTTACCAAATCTTTGTTTCTCATCGGCTCGCAAGCTCGCCGAAGCGTCATTTAACGAAACTAAGAATTTAAATAATATTAACATTTACCAAATCTTTGTTTCTCATCGGCTCGCAAGCTCGCCGAAGCGTCATTTAACGAAACTAAGAATTTGGATGATATTAATATTTACCAAATCTTTGTTTTTTATCGGCTCGCAAGCTCGCCGAAGTGTCATTTAATAGAACTTTGAATAATGTTAATGTTTACCAAAACAACATAATCTTTCCAACTCGCCAAAAAGTCATTTAACAAAACTAAGAATTTGGATAATATTAATGTTCGTAATTTATCATAAATTACATCAAAAAAATTTATTTAAACAAAAATCACCACCATTAATATTTAATAACATTAAAATGATTATTTTTACAAGTCAATTAATAAACATTAATGTCATTTGATTAAAAATCTTGTTTTGTCAATTCAATTTCTTCATATAAATATTTAACAACATCAAGATGACCTTTTTTACAAGCCATTTGATATGCTTCATTATTATTTGATTGAAAATCTTGTTTTGTTAATTTAATTTCTTGATGTAAATATTTAATAACATTAATATGACCATTAAGACAAACCAATCTACATGCATGATTATTATTTGATTGAAAATCTTGTTTTGTTAATTCAATTTCTTTATATAAATATTTAACAACATTAAGATGACCATTTTTACAAGCCAATCGACATGCTTCATTGTTACATGATTGAAAATCTTCTTTTGTTAATTCAATTTCTTTATATAAATATTTAATAATATTAAGATGACCATTATTACAAGCCAATCGACATGCTTCATTGCCACATGATTGAAAATCTTGTTTTGTTAATTTAATTTCTTGATGTAAATATTTAACAACATTAATATGACCATTTTCACAAGCCAATCGACATGCATAATTATCTTTTGATTGAAAATCTTGTTTTGTTAATTTAATTTCTTGATGCAAATATTTAACAACATTAATATTACCATTTTCACAAGCCAATCGACATGCATAATTATTTTCTGATTGAAAATCTTCTTTTGTTAATTCAATTTCTTGATGTAAATATTTAACAATATTAAAATGACCATTATAACAAGCCCAATGACATGCATAATTATCATCAAATTGAAAATCTTGTTTCTCTAATCCAATTTCTTCATGTAAATATTTAACAACATCAATATGACCATCTTCACAAGCATATTGACATGCATAATTATTAATTTCTTGAAAATCTTGTTTTGTTAATCCAATTTCTTGATGTAAATATTTGACAATATCAATATGTCCATTTTCACAAGCACATCGACATGCATAATTATTAATTTCTTGAAAATCTTCTTTTGTTAATCCAATTTCTTTATATAAATATTTAATAACATTAATATGACCATTTTTACAAGCTATTGTCCATGCAGCATAATTACCATATGATTGAAAATCTCGTTTTTTAAATCCAATTTCTTGATGTAAATATTTAATAACATTAATATGACCATTTTTACAAGCTATTGTCCATGCAGCATAATTATCATATGACTGAAAATCTCGTTTTTTAAATCCAAATTCTTGATGTAAATATTTAATAACATTGATGTGGCCATTTTCACAAGCTAATTGACATGCACTGATATTTAGTGATTGAAAATCTTGTTTTGTTAATCCAATTTTTTGATGTAAATATTTAACAATGTTAATATGAATGTCATTATTTCTCAATATCCATAAATAACCATTTTCTAATTCAAAATCGTGTTTTGTTAATTTCAATTCTTTGTGTAAATATTTAACAATGTTAATATAATTGCAACAAAATGATTTAATAATATATTCAGTCAATGATTTATGATTTATTTTCACAATGTAATTATGTAATTTTTTTATCATTTTAATGTTTTTACATTCAAATGATATTTTAATTAATGATTTTAAATCATCACCATCAAGTTGATATAAGATTGGATTGATATTTATTTTTTGTTCAATGCATTTTGTAATTATATTTACATTTCTTTGATTTAAAAAATTTGTGTATTTGTCAAT
>Ga0255138_1000068_pt1 | contig 28146 bp, 20 predicted proteins | sample Law_Colum_RepA_8_FD_188545 | JGI IMG/M metagenome (GOLD analysis project Ga0255138, IMG submission 188545) | Freshwater microbial communities from St. Lawrence River, New York, United States - Law_Colum_RepA_8d | ecosystem: Environmental > Aquatic > Freshwater > River | place: USA: New York... | reverse complement strand
GCTTGCGAGCCGAAAAGATACAAATATTTGGTAAATATTAATATCGTCCAAAATATATGTTTCATTAATGACATCTAATGACGTCTAATAACGCTTCGGCGAGCTTGCGAGCCGAAAAGATACAAATATTTGGTAAATATTAATATCGTCCAAAATATATGTTTCATTAATGACATCTAATGACGTCTAATAACGCTTCGGCGAGCTTGCGAGCCGAAAAGATACAAATTCAATAAACATAAACATGCTGAAATTACAAAAATATTTATTTATTGAAGGGGGCGCGTGAAATTTGGATTTGAAAGATATTAATATTTACTGAATAAATATCGTCTTGTCGGCGAGCTTACGAGTCGAAGTTTCATTATGTGTCATTTAATGAAATTGAGATTTGGACGATATTAATAATAATTAAATAAATATCGTCTTCTCGGCTTTCAAGCTCGCAGGAGCATCATTTAATTAAACTTGGATTTGGACAATATTAATATTTGCCAAATAAATGTCGTCTTATCTGCTCGCAAGCTTGCCGAAGAGTCATTTAATTAAGCTAGGATTTAGACGATATTAATATTTACTAGATAATTATCGTCTTATCGGCTCGCAAGCTCGCCAAAGCATCATTATGTGTTATTTAAATAAACTAAAATTTGGACGATATTAATATTCAATGGATAAATATCGTCTTATTGGCTTGCAAGCTTACCAAAGTATCATTTAATGAAATTTGGATTTAAACAATATTAATATTTATTGGATAAATATCGTCTTTTCGGCTCACAAGTTTGCCGAAGCGTCACTGTGTGTTATTTAAAAACATCAACATAATCATTTCCACAAGCCATTCTAAATATGTAATTATTTTCTGATTGAAAATCTTCTTTTGTTAATCCGATTTTTTGATGTAAATATTTAACAACATCAATACGGCTATTTCTATAAGCCCATATGCATGCATAATTATTTTCTGATTGAAAATCTTCTTTTGTTAATTTAACTTCTTTATGTAAATATTTAACAATATTAATATTGCCATTAAAACAAGCACGTCTACATGCATAATTATTTTTTGATTGAAAATCTTCTTTTGTTAATCTGACTTCTTGATGTAAATATTTAACAACATTAATATGGCCATTTGAACAAGCTAATTGGCATGCATAATTATTGTCCGATTGAAAATCTTCTTTTGTTAATCCTATTTCTCGATGTAAATATTTAACAATATCAATATGGCCATAATAACAAGACAATTGGCAAGCATTATTATCTCTCGATTGAAAATCTTTTTTTGTTAATCCAACTTCTTGATGTAAATATTTAACAACTTCAATATGGCCATTGGAACAAGCCAATCGACATGCTTTATTACAATATAATTGAAAATTTTCTTTTGTTAATCCAATTTCTTGATGTAAATATTTAATAACATCAACATGGCCAAAATGACAAGCCCGTTGACATGCTAAATTATTTTCTAATTGAAAATCTTCTTTTGTTAATCCAACTTCTTCATGTAAATATTTAACAACATCTAATGACGCTTCGGCGAGCTTGCGAGCCGAAAAGACACATAAATTTAGTAAATATTAATATCGTCCAAAATCTTAGTTTCACCAATTGCCGTCTAATAACGCTTCGGCGAGCTTGCGAGCCGAAAAGACACATAAATTTAGTAAATTAATATCGTCCAAAATCTTAGTTTCACCAATTGCCGTCTAATGACGCTTCGGCGAGCTTGCGAGCCGAAAAGATACAAATATTTGGTAAATTATTAATATCGTTCAAAATCGCTGTCTCATCAAATAATGTCTAATAACGCTTCGGCTTGTAAGCTCACCAATAAGACACATAAATTTGGTAAATATTAACATCATCCAAATTGTAGTTTTATTAGATGACATTTAATAAAATTTGAACAAGTTTGTAAGTCAATAAATAAATTAAATTATCATTACAATCATTTATATAAATAATATTTTCTTGATAACTTTTCAAAATATTCATCACTTAAATATTTTTTTTCTTTAACAAAGTTAATACAAGAATATACTTTATGTGCAAATAATTCTTCAATATAAACATTGTCAATGATATAATCCATTCCTATAAAATTTATATCGATAAAATACTGTAATAATTCATGATTATTGGTTATCATGCGCGAAATCATTTCACGAGTAATAATTGCGTATTTTGTATCAAAATCATTATTTAAGTGTACACACATTGACATCACTAAATTATTGTAATTTAATACAATTGCATAACCTAACAATTTACGTGCAATATGATATTCAATTTTATCGGTATCTTTATTTAATATCATTTGTTTAAAATTTTTCATGAGAAATTCTTCTAATGGCATTTTATTTGTCAGATATACTTTTCCATGTGTCGAATACGCTACACTCGAATGTTTACTCCTATCATCATACGTTGCCGTATATATGTATAAATATTCAGTGTGCTTTTCGCGAGTACTTTTTCCAATAGCATCTATTATATTTTTGAATTTATATGTTGCTGTGTTGATATCGCCAAAATGATCTCTAGTTTTTGCTTCTATTTCATGCTCATCATAAACATCTTCAAGATCTTCAAAGCTAATAATTTTGTAAGAATTATAAAATGACATTTTTTTGGTTTTACTTAAATATTATAACAGTATTTTCTAACGAATTAATAAAATCAATTTTTTTGCAATAAATCATTGAATGTTTTAACTAATTTTTGACACATACATTCTTTAACATCCATAAGATTAGTACATTCACCATTTGTATAATAGTATTCAATAACTGTTTTACTTAATTCGGCATCATTTTCAAGTATTTTAGCAATATAACCTAATAATATCGCTTCAATATTATTAAAATGGTAAATTTTTGCAATCATAATGTATTCTTCAATTTTTGTAATGTCAATATGTAGATAATATTTTGAATGATAATTAATATCTGCATATATTTTGTATGTGTTTTTATTTTTATTTAAAAATGAAGAATCACATTTTATTAATTTAGTTTTCGTTTGAATATAGTCACATGGCAAAAGATTATCACCAATAAGTAATTTTCTTATCAATGATAAAAATTCAATGAATTTTTCATGATTAATATTTGCATGACTATATACTCTAGGTGATTGTTGTTTAGAAAATAAAAATTCAAACAATTGTGAGTTATTACATAAAAATTCTTTGTTAACATCAATGTCATACTCTATATTGTTATGAATATATGTGATCATGAATTTGTTATATATGGTGCATATCTAATAAATAAATATATTTCATTTTTTATTCATAAAAAAAATTGACATTATTTTTCCTAAGATAAATAAACTTATATTAATTAAACTATGTGTGAACAATTTATCAATGACAGAATGTATAAACAATGTATTAATGATAGATACGAATTTGCCTTGTCAAAATTGTCGAAAAGTGACATTAAAAATTTATTGTCCTACTCATTTGTCAAAGACAACACATTTCTTCTTGAATTGATAACAGTAACTGAATTGCCAAAATACATAAATGTATATAAATACTTGAGAAAAGCATTTAGGCTAAATAAAATAAATATCATCAAATTTTTCAACAAACATAATGTATTGAAAAAATATATGCACTTAAATGATGATTTATTATGTTCATTAACAAGATCTGTTAAATTAGTGAAATATTTACATAGAGAACTTAATGTAACTTATGAACCATTGCTGACTATAGTTAATAGGTTAAAGTTTTATGAAATAAATAATAATGTATTTAATGTGATTAAGTATTTACACAGAAACTTTAAATTAAAATTTGCAGATTTTTGGAATTATCCTTTTACTATCTCAAATTTTAACATGATAAAATTTATGCATGTTGATTTAGGATTAGAAAACGAAATGTTCAATGAATTAGGAAATTACGTGTATTATAACAACATGGATATTGGAGTTATTAAATATTTGCATGAAACCGTTAAATTTACAAATGAAACATTTTATCAACGGGTATTAATCGGAGCAATACAGTCAGATAACATTGTTGTTACAAAATATATTATTGAGAACATATTAGTGGACAATGAAATAATAAATTTAGCAGTAGGTATGTCTATATTAAATAACAGTGTTGAAATATGTGCATATTTGATTGACATGCTTAACAACAATAAATTTTCTGACATGTCAAATGAATCTTTTAATAATATGATTCATAAATATGATGATATTTTATTTCCACATGTAGCATCATTGATTGAAGCAAAAAAGCTTCTTGAAAAATATTAATATATTAAATTCTGTTCAATAACAAACAAATTTATGTTTTCATGAAAATTACATGAATAGATAAGTATATACTTAATCAAAAACTTTTTTTAAAAGCAATATAGCTATTATTTGAATAATAATTTTATATACAAGTCAATAATAATTATTGTAAAAAATGAAAAAAATTCATTGATTATTATCGATAAATATTTGATTAAAATTCTAAAGGGGGGGACACCCATGTCTCCCCCTTTAGAATTTTGCACTTGTTTTAAATTATTTACTTACAGTAATATACATATGAATTCATAGGCAAATTCAATAAATATTAATTATTGAATAAATTTTATTTACTATATGATGATTATTTAATTTTGTTTGTTTGTTAAATGTGTACATTGTTGTATACTTGTCATTTTTTAAACTCATGAGTGTGTCAAAGCATCAATTGTTCAGAATTGGTATTTAGACAATATTAATATTTACCAAATAATTGTTATTTTAGTAAGCTTGAAGATGAAGTGTCATTCAATAAAATCAGAATTTTGAATAATGTTAGTGTTTATTAAATAATTATCATATCGTTGTTTATTTAAGCATCATTAGATGTCATTTGATAAAAACTAAGACCAGACGATATCAATATTTACTAAATAATTATTGAATAATTATAGTCTTTTCGGCTCGCAAGCTCGCCGAAGCGTCATTTGATGAACATGAAATTTGGACGATATTAATAATTATCGAATAATTATAGTCTTTTCGGCTCGCAAGCTCGCCGAAGCGTCATTTGATGAACATGAAATTTGGACGATATTAATAATTATCGAATAATTATAGTCTTTTCGGCTCGCAAGCTCGCCGAAGCGTCATTTGATGAACATTGGAATTTGAACGATGTAGATGTTTACCAAATAATTATTGTCTTTTCGTCTCGCAAGCTCGCCGAAGCGTCATTTAATGAACATTGAAATTTGGACGATATTAATATTACCAAATAATTATCGTCTTATCTGCTCGCAAGCTCGCCGAAGTGTCATTTGATGAACATAAAAAATTTTGACGATATTAACAATTATCGAATAATTATCGTCTTATCGGCTCACAAGCTTGCCGAAGCGGCGTTCAGTGAACATAAAAATTTTGACGATATTAACAATTATCGAATAATTATCGTCTTATTGGCTTACAAGCTTGCCGAAGCGGCGTTCAGTGAACATGAAAATTTGGACGACAATAATAATTATCGAATAATTATAGTCTTATCGGCTCGCAAGCTCGCCGAAGCGTCGTTCAGTTAACATTGAAATTCGGACGATATTAATGTTACCAAATAATTATCATCTTATCGGCTCGCAAGCTCGCCGAAGCGTCATTTAATGAACATTTAAATTTGGACGATATTAATGTTTACCAAATAATTATTGTCTCATCGGCTCGCAAGCTCGCCGAAGCGTTACTTGATGAACATTGAAATTTGGACGATATTAATGTTTACCAAATAATTATAGTCTTATCGGCTCGCAAGCTCACCGAAGCGTTACTTGATGAACATTGAAATTTAGACAATGTAGATGTTTACTAAATTATCATCGTCTTGTCGGCTCGCAAGCTCGCCGAAGCGTCGTTCAGTGAACATTGAAATTTGGACGATATAAATGTTTATCAACTAATTATCGTCTCATCGGCTCGCAAGCTCGCCGAAGCGTCGTTCAGTGAACATTGAATTTGTGCGATATTAATGTTTACCAAATAATTATCGTCTTATCGGCTCGCAAGCTTGCCGAAGTGTCATTTAATGAACATTGAAATTTAAACGATATTAATGTTATCAAATAATTATCGTCTTTTCGGCTCGCAAGCTCGCCGAAGCGTTTCTTAATGAACATTGAATTTGTGCGATATTAATGTTACTAAATAATTATCGTCTTATCGGCTCGCAAGCTCGCCGAAGCGTCATTCAATGAACATTAAAATTTAGACGATATTAATGTTACTAAATAATTATCGTCTTATCGGCTCGCAAGCTCGCCGAAGCGTCATTCAATGAACATTAAAATTTGGACGATATTAATGTTACTAAATAATTATCGTCTTATCGGCTCGCAAGCTCGCCGAAGCGTCACCTGATGAATATTGAATTTGTACAACATTAATATTTACCAAATAATTATCGTCTTATCGGCTCGCAAGCTCGCCGAAGCGTCACCTGATGAATATTGAATTTGTACAACATTAATATTTACCAAATAATTATCGTCTTATCGGCTCGCAAGCTCGCCGAAGCGTCACTTGACGAATATTGAAATTTAGACGATATTAATGTTTACTAAATAATTATCGTCTTGTCGGCTCGCAAGCATATTAATTAATATTAAATTTACACATATTAACACATAATTTAATAAAAAAATTGATAATGTTAACTCCATGAAGATATTGATTTTTTATTGTAGCGATTAGTAATTAAAAATGAAACTCATTATCGATGAAAAAGAAGTATTGGATTTACATAATGAAAACAGTACAAATTACACAGGAGATACAATTATTACAAACATAGATAATGGAAAACAATTTAACTTTTATGATAGAGGTGGATATATCAAAGTACCAAAAGACTTATGGATTGTTATTAATAATATTAAAATTTATAAGTATGATGGACACCAATTATCATTTACGACAGATGATATTAAATTTATTGAATTATATGAATATCTTAATAAACAATTTAGAATTGAAAATGAATTAACAAAAAGTGTTCACACAAATAGAAATGGTAACGAAAGATTTACATTGTATAAAATGTATTTAGAATTACCGTGTCAAGTAAATAAGTTTGATGTAGTTTCTTTGGGATTAAAAATATTTAAAATATGTCGTGTTTATGGACTTTTACGTAGTTCTGAGGAAAAATGCAGATACAAATTTGTATGCAAACATATAAAAGTTATTAAAAAACATGTTGATAAAGATAGTTGCATAGATTTTGATAATGTATTTACATGTGATTAATATTTTTATTTATTTTTGCGTGTGTTAATGTTGTTTGTTTTGTTAAATAATTTTTGTTTTTTATAAGCTTATTGAATTGATGCAAATGTTTGGTAAACATTAATGTCGTCCAAAATCTTAGTTTCATCGAATGACGTTTCGGCTCGCAAGCTTGCCAATAAGACGTAAATATTTGGTAAATATTGACATTGTCCAAAATCCCGGGTTCATTGAATGACGCTTCGGCGAGCTTGCGAGCCGATAAGATACATAAATTTTGTAAATATTGATATCGTCCAAAATCTGAGTTTCATTGAATGATGCTTCGGCGAGCTCGCGAGCCGATTAGACACATAAATTTGGTAAATATTGATATCGTCCAAAATCCCGGTTTCATTGAATGGCGCTTCGGCGAGCTTGCGAGCCGATTGGACGTGAATATTTGGTAAATATTGACATTGTCCAAATTCTGAGTTTCATTGAATGATGCATCGGCTCGCAAGCTCGCCGATTAGACGTGAATATTTGGTAAACATTAATGTTGTCCAAAATCTGAGTTTCATCAAATGACGCTTCGGCGAGCTTGCGAGCCGATTTGACGTGAATATTTGGTAAATGTCAATATTGTCCAAAATCTTAGTTTTACTTGATGACATTTCGGCGAGCTTGCGAGCCGATTGGAAGTGGATATTTGGTAAATGTTAACATTGTCAAAAATCTTAGTTTCATCGAATGACGTTTCGGTGAGTTTGCGGGTCATTTGGACGTAAATATTTGGCGATCATTAATATTGCCAAATTTCAAGTTTCATTTATGATGCTTTTGCGAGTTTATGAGACAAAAATGTATAATTTTATTAGACAATAAAAATTATGTCTTGTAACATCTGTTTTTAATGTGTTTTATTAAAATTCACAAAAAATATCGAAATAATTGTCACGAAAATTTTTGCGATATTTTTTTGGAAATTTTTAAAAGTCTTTATTTGAAAAATGTGATTAATTCTCAACAAAATAATTATTTAATTCACTAAATATTTGTGTGATAACTTAGTCACACATTGATCAACAAAAAAATTGGTCATCAATAACATATAACATATAATAAGTAATTTGTTTTAATGTTACCATACTAAAAAGTATATTGATATTTTTCATTTAATATCATAAAAAAACAAAATTAATTTTGGTAAACAATTAAATCAACATATATATCTTCATGTGTAACCTTAAAATTTAATAAGTTGCAACTTAATAAATTATTAGTTAAAGATAATAATTTAATTTTCATAAGTGCATGTAAATACAAATTATTATCATGAGTTATGTAATTTTTATCATCAATTTTTACATTATCTTTGCGAATTTTAACTTTGTATTTTTCTCCATCTTGTTGTACAGTTATAGTCACATTGTTGTTGTGTTTGTTAATATTAATATTGGCGTCTAAATATCTAATTATGTCATCAATGTTACCAGACATTGTGTGTTTAATTAGTTTTATGTTTTTTTGTAATCTAACATTTTTACCAATACAACTGCTAAAAATTAAATACCAAACATGATTTGAATTATTAAACCCTCTAAATGTCATACCGGATATGTCATTTACGTGTATTGTTGATGCATAATCTTTACATTGGTACATTGTATAAGTGTTATTTGCGGTATCATAACCAACAATATCACATCCAATATCTTTTTCTGGATTAACATTAGAGTTACCTAATACATATTCTTCTGAGTACTCAATATTTTCATTGAGTCTTATATGTTTCAAGTGAACATAAGGAATATCTTTCCATAAATATACAAAATCATGTTTTTGTGAGACATAAACAAAACATGATTTTTCATATAATGAACCTTTAATTTGCACAAAAGTTAATGTATTATTTTTATGTTTGTTATTGTACAAATATAATTCTCTCATAATGTCATTTTCCAATGTGTATATTTTGCTCAATTCTGATGATTCAATATATTCATTTTCGTATGAATCATATTGATTTTCCAAAATTATGGATTCGAAATTATGATTTATGTTAATTAATTTGTTATTTTCTAAAAAAAATATGTATGGTTGCATAACCTTAACTTTAAAATCGGTTGGAACATTGTCATTTAAAGAATTAATTATATCATTCATAATGCCATAAATGACATCATAATGACTAATAATTTTTAATGTTAATAATATGTCATAAATAATTTTAATGATGTTTGTAATGTTGTTAAAAACAGAATCAAGAAAAACGCACATTCGCATTTTTACCAATTGATAAGATTCATTGCAAAATTGAACATTTAGATCATCAATCATTTTTACACTGTGATTATATGAATTAATATATATTTTCTTTAATATACTGTCATACAAATTATATTTGTAATTACCGGATAATTCATTGGAACATAATTTTGTTTTTATTAATTTGTAATAATCTTCAATTGTAAAAGGAAACTTTTTTAGTTCTAAAATGTTTTTTGTTTTGATTTCTTTGTTTGTGTCTTTATCATTAACATTGTATTTTATCACATGAAAAATTTTTATTTGTGTCATGTGAACTTTGTCACACACAATACCAATATTATCATGATAATTACTATCAGATATAGATTTTAAATAATTAACAATTTTATTCAATGAATAAACTGTTTTTATAATATATGTTATTATACATTTCCGCCATTCATAAAACATAAAAAAGACTATTTTTTCATTTTGTTTAATATTTTCCGAGTCATTTAATTCAGCAAATTTATTTATTAATTCGATAACCATCATCATTAGCTGATTATTATCATTGTCAAATTCTTTGTTGTATTTTTGTTTAATTAATTTATATGAACACATAATAATTTTTGATACATTTTTAAAGATCATGAAAGCTATTTGAGAAATTTTATTTTTTTTCTATGTATATTTATCAGACACTTTCATAAATATATATCCATCTTCAGAATTAACAGGAGAATCAATAAGTACATTTAATAATTCCAGATCATTTAAATTTGCATGGTGTATGGAAATTATATTCATATATAAATATGTCATGAAACTATACATTGTGTCATTTGTTGCTTTTTTTTCGGTGAAATTAATTTTAACCGGGTTTTTTTCAAAATAAATGAACATGTATTCTGTAATTTTCATCGGAAAGTTACTCAACATATTTTCAACAATATTATATCCTTCAGAATCAATATTTTGTATTTTTGGTAAATTATAAGAATCAATATTTATGAATGGATGTAACCTAAAATTATTTACATTTACAGTTGTGTGATCTGGTATATGTACATTATTTAAATCAATAATTTCAATTGTAACATTGTTTATTAAAAATTTTGCATTGTTATCAAAAAAATCATTGTATCCTATTAATAAAGGATTATTCATCACGTTGTGATTTTTACATTTAACACTGCTCATGGCGTCACAATTTTTGCTCCCTGTATTATTCATGACACTTGTTTTTTTGGTTTTTTTCGCTTCCTTATCATTTGTAGATGAATTATTGTTTAATATAAGTATATTATTAATATATTTTTTTAGAATTTCGGCCTTGGTTAAATTTTCATCCAAAGTAATATTTTTATCAACATCATTATTGAGAATATTATTACTAATATTCTTAACACGTTTGTATAAATTAACATTGTTCAGTATTATGTCTTTATTTTTACCGCAACAAACATCATTCAGCGTCATATATTCTTCAATTATGGCAATAATGTGAAATCGCACATTATTTATACATCCAGACACGTGAATTCCTAATTTATCATAGTCCAATGTATGATTTTCTCCATAATTTATATTGAAAAAAGCACACCATTTACACACGTTTTTATTGTCGTATATTTTCTGTTTCAAAATATCTTTAATGAGACACTTATTAACACACTCGTTATTATTTGTTGGATTGTTTTTACAAACATTTTGATGTTTGTCTTTAGCTTGTTTTGTTGCATAAAAATTTAAACAATATGTACATAAATGTGACATTTTTAATGAACCATAAATTTCAAATGATTTGCATGTTTTTAAGTGGTCATTATAACTAATTATTTCACAATAATTATTACAATAATAACACTGTATATACTCGAGTTCCGGATGATATTTTCTTTTCGCTAGACATGAAAATGTTTCAATATGTGGTGTCATGTTATATTTTGACATTGGTGTTCTGCATAACATGCATGGAAATTTATCATGTATCATTATTAATATATAGTTTTATATTTTTATTGCAATAATTTATGCATTTTATAAATAAATATTTTATATATTATTTCGAACTAACATGTAGTTATTAGTAATAAATCAATGTAATTTGTTTTATTTATTCTCAATACTAATGTTATTTTTACTGTACATACAATAAAAATTACTTAACATTTTTACCGCAAATACATTGGTTGTAAAATGTTAATGTAATTAAAAAAATTTTAGAACCAATAACGCTTCGGAGAGCTTGCGAGCCAATAAGACACATAAATTTGGTAAATATCGACATTGTTCAAAATCCCGATTTCATCAAATGACGCTTCGGCGAGCTTGCGAGCCGATAAGACACATAAATTTGGTAAATATTGATATCGTCCAAAATCTGAATTTCATCAAATGGCGCTTCGGCGAGCTTGCGAGCCAATTTGACGTGAATATTTGGTAAATATTGACATTGTCCAAAATACCGGTTTCATTAAATGATGCTTCAGCGAGCTCGCGAGCTGATTGGACACATAAATTTGGTAAATGTTGACATCGTCCAAAATTTTAATTTCATTAAATGACGCTTCGGCGAGCTTGCGAGCCGATAAGACACATAAATTTTGTAAATATTGATATTGTCCAAAATCCCGGTTTCATTAAATGACGTTTCGGCGAGCTTGCGAGCCGATAAGATATATAAATTTGGTAAATATTGACACCGTCCAAAATCCCGGTTTCATCAAATGACGCTTCGGCGAGCTTGCGAGCCGGTAAGACACATAAATTTGGTAAATATTAATATCGTCCAAAATCCCGGTTTCATTGAATAATGCTTTGGCGAGCTTGCGAGCCGACAAGACACATAAATTTGGGTAACATCAATGTTGTCCAAAATCCCGGTTTCATTAAATGACGCTTCGGCGAGCTTGCGAGCCGATTAGACACATGAATTTGGCAAACACTAAAATTTTTTTCACCCAAATCAAATTGTTTCATATTTTTAAGTTTTAATACATGGTTAATACATTTAGTATTAACCATATTTTTAAGTTTTAATACATGGTTAATACATTTAGTATTAAAAAAATTATTATTTCGAATAAATAATTACTTCAAAATATACTTATTACATGTTATTTGATATGAATATCACTTGGTACAATAAATATTTACAATGAAAATAAATAGATAATATCATAACACATGGAGTTATTTTTAGATTGCAAAAAAAATAACAAATGAATAACTATTTATTTTTAATTAAAAAATATTTAAAAAAATAAATCGAGTGGGTTTTATTGGACCAATTACAATGAATGAGTCGTCACCGGCACCCACTTGCACCCACTCAGATTTTATGACATAATATGATGCATTATTTGATAATTTTATTTAAAAATAAATAGATGTCTTTGACACCCAAAATATTTGTTAAATAAATTACTTAATATTATATTTATTTTAATTAATAATGAAAAAATATTTATGATTAATACCTTGTTAATTTATTGAAATCATAAAATAATAATGAGATTTAAATAACATAAACATTTAACATAAATAATTATCAATCATTAATCATCACTATCATCATCATTTAAATATTTAGGAGACTTTATATATTTAAATCTTGTGTCTAACTTATTTCCTGGCCATATATTAACTTTATCAACTGTAATTGTTGTCATGTCAAAATCATCAGGTCTATTTTTACTCCATTTTGCCAATGCTTCGTCTTTAGATTGATCAGATATCAATATTCTTGTATCACTATCAATATAACCAAAACTTCTTTCTTGAAACATCATATTTTTCATTATCTTGTTATATGATGTTTGTTTAAACATAAATTTCATTTCGAACATTTTATCCACACAAATAGCACATGAAGTATATTCGTCACTACATCCACCAATAATGTAATCGTCACATACTTTACTATCATCTCTAAGTTCTAAATTTCTTATTTTTAATGCTTCAATCAAGAATATTTTTCTTAATTTCATTTTATACAAATCATTTATTTTTTTAACCATGTGTTTTGGAATATATGATGATTTTGGCATTTCTAGTGAATATATTTTATCTTCAATAACATCATATTTATTTTCAATATCGTCCTGGGATAATAATCCATTATCATTATGAACATCAGTAATATAATTTTTAATTTCATTAACCAAAATCACAAATATTTGTTCATAATTATTAATTGCTTTTACTAACATGATAATATTTAAGTTAACTTTGCATTTAGTAAATATATCAACAACTTCATCATCATTAAAATTAATTCTTTCTAATCTATGTGTAAACTTCTCATTTCGTAAAGTTATTAGGTCTTTATGTTTCCTAAAACAATCATCACATGATATTTTACCATGTTCTTTATTAGCGCCACATTTAATACAAGTATATGATTTTAACGTTGGCATTGAATATATGCAAATAAGTATGAGTAAAATAATAATAAATCAATTTTTTCACAATGTTCTTAATTATGATCAGGCAAGCTTGCTATATGGAAAGACACATAAATTTGGTAAATATTAATATCGTTCAAATATTGGTTCCATCAAATAACGTCTAATGACGTTTCAGCGAGCTTGCGAACCGAAAAGACACATAGATTCGGCAAATATTAATATTGTCTAAATTCTTAATTTCATTAAATGATGCTTCGGCGAGCTTGCGAGCCGGAAAGACACATAAATTTGGCAAATATTAATATCGTCCAAATTCTTATTTTCATTAAATGACGCTTCGGCGAGCTTGCGAACCGAAAAGACGCATAAATTTGGTAAACATTAATATTGTCCAAATTCTTATTTTCATTAAATGACGCTTCGGCGAGCTTGCGAGCTGCGAAAAGACGCATAAATTTGGTAAACATTAATATTGTCCAAATTCTTATTTCCATTAAACGACGCTTCGGTGAGCTTGCGAGCCGAGAAGACGCATAAATTTTGGTAAATATTAATATCGTCCAAATATTGGTTCCATCAAATAACGTCTAATGACGCTTCGGCGAGCTTGCGAGCCGAAAAGACACATAAATTCTGGTAAATATTAATGTCGTCCAAAATATTGGTTTCATCAAATAACGTCTAATGACGCTTCGGCGAGCTTGCGAGCCGAAAAGACACATAAATTTGGTAAATATTAATATCGTCCAAATATTGGTTTCATCAAATAACGTCTAATGACGCTTCGGCGAGCTTGCGAGCCGAAAAGACGCATAAATTTGGTAAATATTAATATCGTCCAAATGTTAGTTTCATTTAATGACGCTTCGGCGAGCTTGCGAGCCGAAAAGACGCATAAATTTGGTAAATATTAATATCGTCCAAATATTGGTTTCATTTAATGACGCTTCGGCGAGCTTGCGAGCCGGAAAGACACACAGATTCGGCAAATATTAATATCGTCCAAATTCTCGGTTTCATTAAATGATGCTTCGGCGAGCTTGCAATCCGAAAAGACACATAAATTTGGTAAATATTAATATCGTCCAAATATTGGTTTCATTAAATGACGCTTCGGCGAGCTTGCGAGCCGAAAAGATGCATAAATTTAGCAAATATTAATATCGTCCAAATATTGGTTTCATCAAATAAAGCTTCGGCGAGCTTGCGAGCCGGAAAGACACATTAATTTAGTAAATATTAATATCGTCCTAATATTAGTTTCATTAAATGACGCTTCGGCGAGCTTGCGATCCGGAAAGACACATTAATTTAGTAAATATTAATATCGTCTGTAAATATTAATATTGTCCAAAATCCAAGTTTTATTAAATATTTCAACCAACAAATACACAAGACGATATTAAATAAATTAAACAATTATGACAATATCTTGATTATTTTCAAGTTCTTCTGTTTCATTAACAACTTCTTCAGTTGTATTATATAAATTATAATTAATCCAAATACACCATATACTAATCGGAATGAATACAAATGTTTGAAAAAAATTATAAACATATAAAACATATGATTGTTCAATATGTTGATATTGCATCGTAATTGTAATAAAAATTGTATTGAACAACAAACACGCACATGTTCTGAATATATTGTCTGATATTGATTTAACAATTTTATTCAATATTACTGATATTCCAAGATCAATTAATAACCAAACATGTTCAACAATAACAGTAATTCCAGTTATATGTATTAATGGTGAATTTAATATAGACTTTGTATTAGTATATACACATATTACCAATAAATTTGTTAATACAGTTATTATTGGACTAATGAAACACCATCTTTGTGTTGTTGTGGTATAACATTTTATTTTACTTAATATTTTAGATCTGAATTGTTTCTTTACAACACAATAACATATTCTAACAATTGCTAACAAAACTTCATAACCATTATATATCATTTTCATTATTGCCATAATTTTGTAAAACATAAATGCATACGAACAAGTATTCAATTGTAAATTATCTTTATGTATCCAAATGTATATAGTTGCAACAATTAAAAGATTATTAACTAATTTATCAAATTGTATGATATTTGTAATTTTCCCGAAAATTTTTTTTAATACAACATCGAATTGCATTAATAAACGTATTAAAGTCAAAATCAAAAAATATACCAATTCATTGCATTTTCTAATTGATGAGTAGCATAATATAACAACAATAACAATAATCAATATTATATGTATTAACACATTAAATGTATTCATTGTTTCAAACAAAAATTAATAAACAAAGCAAAAGTCGCGTGCTTATAATATATAACTGAATATTACAAGGTATTCAATTTTTCAATTTTTCAAAACGATATCATGAATAAATAAATAATTTGATAAAATCCAATCTTTTTTCCCAATCCATATGTCCACCATCGCAATCATATTTTTCAACAACAATATTCAATTTATTTACATTTTCATATACCATATCATGAAATGTAGATAATATAACATTATCTTCTCGATTACTAATAATAATAACATTATTAACATTACCATTTTTAACTGCGTTTGTTAACCAAGACATGTTATTTAAGTCATATCTCACAAACCAATTTGGAATATACATTAAATTTTTTGCAATATCAGCCAAAGTTGTAAATGGATTAATTAATATTAATTTATCAATATTTACTGTTTGTGAAGCATATGAAGCAAATGAACATCCCATACTAAATCCCATAACATATATGTTGCCTTCATACTTATCTTTTATATTTAATAATGCATTTTTAACATGTGTTTTAGTATTTTCTACACCAACCTCTAAATCACTACATGCGCTATATCCAGGATAATCAATTATATAACCATCAAAATTAGTATCTTTAAGTAAAAAATTAATTTGTGATGTGTAATGTTGCGATTGACCTGCATTACCATAAATAAATATCAGTACATTGTTGTGATTAATGTTAGGTTGTAATGCTATGCCATATTTCCAATAGTATACATCTTCATACATTGCTACATCTTTTTTGTTTCCACCTGGGTGTAAAATTATTTTTTCTTGCATCATGTAAAATAAAAATATAATCATGGCAATAACCAATAAAATTGCTGTTATTATGAGCATCATTTTTGTTTATACCAATCATTTTCATTAAAAAAATTGAAAATATATTTATCACATAAATATTAGTATATTATATCAACAAAAAATGATTGACATGATAAAATCACTGCCAAAAAACAAATTACTTGTTATCAATGTTAATAATGATGAAGATAGAAAACTTATTCATCAATATTTGGAAAATAATGTAACCACAAGAAAAGCATCAATGTGTTGTGATTGTTTTGATACCAACACACGAATGAGATTCCTTAAAAAATGTTATCATTGTAATAAGAAAAATGTCATGTTAAACAAATATAATTATGGAGATATGGAAAATAATCAGGACGAATATTGGTCAGGAGAATGTCCAAAATGTTATGAATATAATTACTATGAACCTAATTATGATGATAATGAAAATATTTGGAGAACATATGAAAATAATTGTATTGTTATAAATGTTAATTATAGTCTACCATCACATGCCAAAATAAATAAAGAAGTAACTCTTGACGAATTTAATAACACTGTAAATAAATATAATCATTATGTTATTGATCAACCAGACGATATGAGAATTAAAAGAAATGTGCTTGAAAAATACATTAGTGACACTATAAAAAAAATTGAAATAATTTTTCTAACATAAACTACCATATATTAATAGTAAAATGACTGATATTAAGTGTGAAGTTAAAAAATCTCAATTACCTGGTAACCAGGATGGAATATATGCAACTAGAGATATCAAGAAAGGTGAAAACATAGTTCAATATATGGGGAAAATATATAAAAAAAGAAACACTCATAGATACAATAAAACCAACGATAGTAACATTGTATTTTTTGACGGATCAATATTAGAATGTTTTCCTGATTGTTTGGCATCAAAAGCCAGAGACTGTGCAATTATACCTGATGAACCAATGAACTTAAATAAGGTATTTGCCAGTTCCGAGCCATTATTTAAGTCATTTAAGGATTTACCACCAAATTCTTCCATTTGTCTTGATGATGATAATTATAAAGCTTATTTACGGGCAAATAGGAATATAAAGAAAGGAGATGAAATATTTGTGCATAATAATTTTTATTATTGGTTACAAAAATGTAGAGATGATTCATATGTTATATTGGAAGATTTTAGGAATTTCTTTGAAAGAGATTGTATGAAAAAATACTTGAAAACTTTTTATCCAGAATGTGTTGAAACACGTGTTGATTTTGATGGTAAAAGTCCTCCAGTTGGAACTTTATTATTTTCAGATAATAGTGGTATGAGAATTAATTTTGATTTTGTAAATGAAGTCAGATCTCCATATTAATTTTTTATTAAAAAAATGAAATAATTATTATTATGTTTATTAAAAATATATAACAAATCTATGGATAGTGATTTGTTCAATCAATATAAACATATGTTTAACGATAATATCAATGAGGAAGAATATAATCATATTGTTAAATTTATTGATTTTCTTAGTAAAAATAATATATATGAAGTTTGCACTCATTATGACATTAAACCTAATATAATGTTGAATCTTATGTCTAAATTTACAGGTTTGCAATATAAAGATGATAACATTGTTATAGAGATAGATGATAAAAATCATACACATTACGGTGAACATGAATTGTTTTTGTGTTTTAAAAACAAAACAAAATTACAACACAATGTATGTTATAATTTATCAAATTTATTAATGTTACGTGACATCAATCAAAATAACGTATTGCATCATATTGACATTCATAAAAATCCAGTATTAACATTATTTTTACATTTATTTGCATTGAACGCGAATGCAAATGAAAAATTTGATAATTTAATTAATATGTCACGTGAATCGTTTGTTAAAAATTGCAACAATAATTTTATCATTGATATGTGGATTGGCACATATCAATATGAATCAATTGATTTTCTTAACAGTTATATTAAATCATGTGTTTATGAATTAAATAATTGTTGTTATGATGATAACTTACTTTTGCAAATGTTACATGAAGAAAATAAAATATATTCTGAATTTATTGATAAAATTGAGTCATTTTATAAACAATTGTCTGATAACTTAGATTCAGAAATTGAAGATACATGTAAAACTCATAAAAATATTATTTCAAAGACAGTTAATATTTTGGAAAATATTTTTAATAAAACTGACAAGGAAATATGTAACTATTTGTATATACTTTTCACAAACAATAAAGTTAATAATAAATCTTATCTACAATTAAGATGTTGTTATTTAATATATGCAATGTGTTCACATATATGCGAATATTCAAATAGAAAAGAAATATATATTGAACGAATTAAAATAATATTTAAACAGGTTAACAATATAAAAAATGTTGATGTTAAAAACAATATTATGACAATTATATATATCAAGATATTTTCATTTTTAGACACAAAATGTAATATTAAATGCGGAACATTTGATAATAATGACATAATCAATGATTATGGTGATTATAATTTTTTTGAAGATAATGGTGATAAATGTTGTGTTTTTTTTGGAAAATATAAATCATCATTGTTTGAAAATATAAATGATGTCAATGTAGAAACTTACAAAATGGATAATCCAAAATCGAGTAATAATGATATGATAGTACATGTTAATACCAAGTTTTTGAAATTGTTCATTAAATACAAATTATCTGATCCACAATATTTTCCAAAAGTGCAATTTATAGTTGGTAAAGATAAAATAACTAAATTATCTGTTGATTATGACGAAAATATAGTAGTTATTAATAAATATTTGAAGAAATAAATTAAATTATTTTAATGCCTTTAATAACAAATATTAAATCGTGATTTATGTCGCATGAAAATATAATTTCATTTGTGTTGCCTAATACAACATCATCAATAATATTATTATAATCTTCAAATCTTGTAAATGTTTTATTGAAATTTCTTCCATATCCAAAAACATAATGCCAAATTTTTTTGTAAAAATCTCTCATTTCCAAATTATCAACAAATATAGTTCCAGGTAATGCATGTTGATATTGATTGTCATCAATAATAATATCATTGTCAATATATGTGTTTTTATTAAAATGACGATATTTATGGAATCTTAATACAAATTGATTGTTGTCATTACATGATATAGTGTTGTTAGGATTTAATTTAAATATAAGTTTTTGTGTAGAATCTAAATTATTGATGTTCATTGATTTGTTATTAATGAATAACTAACAATTTCAATGAATTATCATTATCATTTTTTTAATTCACCATTGCAATAAATAAAGTATGTTAACCGATAATATATTTAAGAAAATATGCAAATTAGAGTTAATAAATATTCAACGACATCATTGTGTTTATTTTTAAGTGCATATTTATACGCATAATTATCGTCTGATTGAAAATTATCTTTTGTCAATTCAATTTCTTCATGTAAATATTTAACAACATCAATGTGACCATAATAACAAGCCCATCGACATGCATGATTGTTATTTGATTGAAAATCTTGTTTTGTCAATCCAACTTCTTGATGTAAATATTCAACAACATCAATATGACCATTATGACAAGCCATCCGACATGCTAAATTATTATGTGTCTGAAAATTATCTTTTGTCAATCCAATTTCTTGATGTAAATATTTAACAACATCAATATGACCATTTTGACAAGCCCATTGACATGCATAATTATCACCTGATTGAAAATCTTCTTTTGTTAATCCAAATTCTTGGTGTAAATATTTAACAATATCAATATGTCCATTTTCACAAGCCAATTCACATGCATTATTATCATATGACATAAAATTTTCTTTTTTCAATCCAATTTCTCGATGTAAATATTTAACAACATTAATATGACCATCTATACAAGCATTCATTATATATTTAATTAAATTGTCATGGCTTATTAAATCGACAACATAATTATGCAAAATTTTTAACATATGAATGTTTACATGTTCAAATGACTTTTTAATTAACAATTTAATATCATCATTATTGAGTTGATATAATATTGGTACTATATGTATGTGTTGTTTAATGCATTTCATAATTATTTGTATATTCCTTTGATCCAAGAATTTTGAATATTTACTGACAATTTTAACATTTTTTGAATTAATATTATTTACTTCCAATTGAATCATATGAGATATATTTTTACCAGTACAAACATGTCTTTTAGTATCATATGATATATATTTATGTGAATTTACGATAATGTCAACAATATCCATTGTGTAATTGATGATAAGAAACAATAGTCGCGTACCTAAATAGTATAACTGTAATATTCAATGTATTGTTATTATCATTTTTTTTAATTCACAATTATGATAAATAAAATGTGTTGTTTAACAATGAAAAAAAATGTTAAATTCTTGTTGTAAATATTCAACAACATTATTATGATTATTATCTTGTGCACATAAATATGCATAATTTAATTGAAAATCTTCTTTTGTTAATCCAATTTCTTTATGTAAATATTTAACAACATCAAGATGACCATTTTCATAAGCCAATCCACATGCTTCATTGTCATTCAACATAAAATCTTCTCTTGAAAATCCAATGTCTTGATGTAAATATTTGACAACATCAATATGACCATTTTTACAAGCTAATTTACATGCTTCATAATTGTTTGATTGGAAATCTTCTCTTGACAATCCAATTTTCTCATGTAAATATTTAACCACATCAATATGACCACCACGACAAGCCCATTGACAGGCATAATTATAACATGATTGAAAATCTTTTATTGTTAATCCAACTTCCTGATGTAAATATTTAACAACATCGACATGACCATTATGACAAGCTGATTGACATGCTAAATTATCATCTGATTGAAAATCTTTTATTGTTAATCCAATGTCTTGATGTAAATATTTAACAATGACAGTATGTCCATTTTTACAAGCCCATATACATGCATAATTATCACGAAATTGAAAATTTTCTTTCGTTAATCCAATTTCTTGATGTAAATATTTAACAACATCAATGTGACCATTTTCACAAGCTGATCGACATGCTGCATAATTGGATGATTGAAAATCTTTGTTTGTTAATCCAATTTTCTTATGTATATATTCAACAACATTAACATAACCATTTGAACAAGCCCGTATAAATGCATAATTATTATATAACTGAAAATTTCCTATTGTTAATCCAATTTCTTGATGTAAATATTTAACAATATTGATATTACCTTTTTCACAAGCATGTATACATATACATGTATGATTATCAACAGATTGAAATTCTTCTTTTGACAATTTAACCTTTACATGCAAATATTTAACAACCTTAACATGTTCATTATAACAAGCCCATTTACATGCATGATTATTATCTGACATAAAATCTTCTTTTGACAATCCAATTTCTTCATGTAAATATTTAACAACATTAATGTGTCCATTTTCACAAGCTAACCTACATGCTAAATTATCACATGACTGGAAATCTTTGTTTGTTAATCCAATTTTCTTATGTAAATATTTAACAACATTAATATGATCAAATTTACAAGCATTTATCATATATTCAATCAATTTGTCATGGCTTATTAGATCGACAACATAATCATGCAAAATTTTTAACATATGGATGTTTACATATTCAAATGACTTTATAATTAACAATTTAATATCATCATTATTGAGTTGATATAATATTGGTACTATATTTATGTTTTGTTCAATACATTTCATAATTATTTGTATATTCCTTTGATCCAAGAATTTTAAATAATTACTGACAATTTCTGCATTTATTGAATTAATATTATCTACTTCCAATTGAATCCAATGTGTGGCATTATTACTGGTACAAACATGTCTTTTAGTATCATATGGTATATATTTATGTGAATTTACGTTAATGTCGACAATATCCATTGCGTAATTGATGATAAGAAACAATAGTCGCGTGCTTAAATAGTATTACTGTAATCTTCAATAAATTGTTATTATCAATTTTTTAATTCACAATTATGATAAATAAAGTAGTTAACCGGAAATATATTCAAGAAAATATGCAAATTACTTTTAATAAATATTCAACAACATAATTATGATTACATTTTAGTGCATGTTCATATGCATAATTATCGAGTGATTGAAAATCTTGTTTTGTTAATCCAATTTCTTGATGTAAATATTTAATGACATCAACATGACCATTTTTACAAGCCCATCGACATGCTAAATTATTATGTGTCTGAAAATTTTCTCTTGATAATTCAATTTCTCGATGTAAATATTTAACAATATTAATGTTACCTTGATAACAAGCCCATAGACATGCAGAATTACTATCTGATTGAAAATCTTGTTTTGTTAATCCAATTACTTGATGCAAATATTTAACAACATCAATATTACCACCTTGACAAGCCCATCGACATGCATAATTATCATTTGATTGAAAATCTCGTTTTGTTAATCCAATTTTTTGATGTAAATATTTGATAACATCAACATAACCATTTTGACAAACTAATCGACATGCACAATTATTATATCTCGATTGAAAATCTTCTTTTTTCAATCCAATTTCTTTGTGCAAATATTTAACAACATTGATGTAACCAAATTCACAAGCAAGTCTACACGCAACATTACTATTTAATTGAAAATCTTGTTTTGTTAATTTAATTTTTTTATGTAAATATTTAACAACATTAACATGACCATTTTCACAAGCATTTATCACACACTTAATCAATTCGCCATAGATTATTAAATCGACGATATAGTCATGTAATTTTTTTAACATATGAATGTTTGCATATTCAAATGAACTATCAATCATCAATTTAATATCATCATCATTAAGTTTATATAATATTGGTACTATATTTATGTTTTGTTTGATACATTTCATAATTATTTGTATATTCTTTTGATTCAAAAATTTTGAATATTTACTAACAAATTTTGTATTTTCTAAATCAATTTTATTTGCATTCAATTGAATCCAATGTGTAATATTATTACTAGTACAAACATGTCTTTTTGTTCTGTCTGATATATATTTATGTGAATTTATATTGATGTCAACAATATCCATTGTTTATTACTCCAATGTAATACCAATAACATTATGAAATAATATTTTCAATTTTTATAAACATAATGAATGAAACATGTTTAAAAAAATATGTTAATTTCCTTTGATAAATATTCAACAATATTATTATGATGATTTTTTAGCACATATTCATATGCATAATTACAATTTGATTGAAAATCTTGTTTTGTTAATCCAATATCTTGGTATAAATATTTAACAACATCAAGATGTCCATTTTCACAAGCTAATTTACATGCTTTATTATCACATGACCGAAAATCTTGTTTTGTTAAGCCAATATCTTGATGTAAATATTTAACAACATCAAGATAACCATCTTGGCAAGCCCAACGACATGCTAGATTATTATGTGCCTGAAAATCTTTTTTCGTTAATCTAATTTTTCGATGTAAATATTTAATGACATTAACATGACCATTTTTACAAGCCACAGAACATGCAAAATTATATTTCGACTCAAAATTTTCTTTTGTCAATCCAATTTCTTGATGTAAATATTTAACAACATCAATATGACCATTTTTACAAGCCCATTGACATGCATCATTATTTCTCGATTTAAAATTTTCTTCCGTTAATCTAATTTCTTTGTACAAATATTTAATGACATTAATGTGACCATTTTGACAAGCCCGTTGGCATGCATCATTATTATTTAATTGAAAATCTTGTTTTGTTAATCCAATTTTTTTATACAAATATTTAACAATATTAAGATGACCATATTTACAAGCTAATTGACATGTATCATTTAATTGAAAATCTTGTTTTGTTGATCCAAATTTTTGATGTAAATATTTAACAATATTAAGATGACCATTTTCACAAGCATTTATCATATATTTAATCAGAACACGACGGTCTACACAGTCATGTAATTTTTTTAACATATAAATGTTTGTACATCCAAATGAATTATCAATCATCAATTTAATATCATCATCATTAAGTTGATATAATATAGGTACTATATTTATGTTTTGTTTGATACATTTCATAATTATTTGTATATTCTTTTGATTCAAGAATTTTGAATATTTACTAACAAATTTTATGTTTTCTAAATCAATTTTATTTGCATTCAATTGAATCCAATGTGTAATATTATTGCCAATACAAACATGTCTTTTAGTTCTATCTGGTATATGTTTGTGTGAATTTATGTTGATGTCAACAATATCCATTGTTTATTACTTCAATGTAATACCAATAATATTATGAAATAATATTTTCAATTTTTATAAACATAATGAATGAAAGATTCGAATTATGAAACATGTTTAAGAAAAAATGTTAATTTCTCTTAATAAATATTCAACAATATTATCATGATGATTTTTTAGTGCATGTTCATATGCAAAATTATTATATGATTGAAAATCTTCTTTTGATAATCCGATTTCTTGATGCAAATATTTAACAACATTAAGATTACCATATTCACAAGCCAGTTTACATGCACAATTATCATATAATTGAAAATCTTGTTTTGTTAATCCAATTTCTTGATGTAAATATTTAATGACATTGATATTACCAATTTGACAAGCCCATAAACATGCATAATTTTTATGTGCTTGAAACTCATTTTTTGAAAATTTAATTTCTTGATGTAGATATTTGATAACATCAAGATGACACAAATAACAAGCTTCTCTACATGCATCATCATTGTTTAATCGAAAATCTTGTGTTGTTAATCCAATTTCTTGATGTAAATATTTAACAACATTTACATGACCAGATTCACAAGCACGTTTACATGCAAAATTATTATCTGATTGGAAATCTTGTTTTGTTAATTTAATTACCTGATGTAAATATTTAATAACAATAACAGGACCATATCTACAAGCCCTTATCATGTAATTAATTAAATTGTCATGGTTTATTAGACTGACAATATGATTACGCAAAATTTTTAACATATAAATGTTTGCATATTCAAATGACTGTTTAATCAAAAATTTAATTTCACCATCAGTAGGTTGATATAATTGATGTAAATATTTAACAACACCAACATGACCATTTAAATGACCATTTTCACAAGTATATATCATATATTCAATCAATTCGCCATGGCTTATTAAATCGACGATATAATTATGTAAGATTTTTAACATTTGAATGTTTACACATTCAAATGAATTATCAATCAACAATTTAATATCATTATAATTAAGTTGATATAATATTGGCACTATATTTATTTTGCGTTCAATACATTTTATGATAATTTGCATGTTTTTTCGATTCAAGAATTTTAAATATTTTTTAAGAATTTTTGTATTTTTTGAATCAATTTTATTTGCATTCAATTGAATCCAATGAGATATATTGTTACTAATACATATATGTCTTTTAGTTCCATTCGGTATATATTTATGAAAATTCACATTAATGTCAACAATATTCATTTGTTATTACTACAATGTAATATAGACAGTATGAATTAATATTTTCAATTTTTATGAACATAATAAATGAAAATATTTTTATTCAGAAAACGATAAGACATTGCTAGGAAAACACATTAATTTCTTTCAATAAATATTCAATAACATTATTTTTTAATTAACCATTACAATAATATTTTTAGAAACCCTAGTGTATATTTATGTTGATATTGATAATATTCATTGTTTTATTACTGCAGTACCAGTAATATTTATGAATCAATATTTTCAATTTATTATAAACATGACAAATGAAATGATTTTTATTTGAATAATAAAACATTGTTAAGAAAATATACCAATTTCTTTTAATAAATACTCAACAACATTATCATATTTATTTTTGATGGCATTTTCATATGCTGAAATATGGTTCGACTTAAAATCTTGTTTTGTAAATCCAATTTCTTTGTGAAAATATTTAACAATATCTATGTTTCCATTATAACAAACACACATACATGCATTTTGATATTTTGGTTGAAAATCTTGTTTTGTAAATCCAATTTCTTTGTGAAAATATTTAACAATATCTATGTGTCCATAATAACAAGCACACATACATGCATTTTGATATTTTAATTGAAAATCTTGTTTTGTTAATCCAATATCTTCGTGCAAATATTTAACAACATCCACATGACCATTAAAATAATACCACGCATATGCATACGAACAATTCGATCGAAAATCTTGTATTGTTAATCCAATTTCTTTATGTAAATATTTAATAACATCCATATGACCATTATAACAAGCTAGCGTACATGCATAATTATCATTCGATCGAAAATCTTGTATTGTTAATCCAATTTCTTTATGTAAATATTCAACAATATTGAGATTACCATTACTACAAGCCCATTGACATGATTTATTATCATTTAATTGAAAATATTGTTTTGGTAATTCAATTTCTTTATGTAAATATTTAACAACATTAATATTTCCATATTTGCAAGCCCATCGACATGCTAAATTATCAACTAATTGTAAATCTTGTTTTGTTAATCCAATTTCTTGATGCAAATATTTAACAACATCAATATGACCATTTTGAAAATCTTGGCGACATGTATAACTATTATCTAATTTAAAATCATTTTTTGTTAATTCAAATTCTTTATGTAAATATTTAATAACCTCAAGACGACCATTTCGACACACAGATTGAAATATATAATTATCATTCAATTGTAAATATTGTTTTGTTAGTCCAATTTCTCGATGCAAATATTTAACAACATCAAAATAACCATGTCTACAAACCCATTCATATTCACCATTGGTATCTAATTGAAAATCTTCTTTCGTTAATCCAATTTCTTGATGTAAATATTTAACAACACCAAAATGATCATTTGAACAAGCATTTAACATATATTCAATCAATTTTTTATGGCTTATTAAATCGACGATATAATTATGTAAGATTTTTAACATATAAATATTTTTTTGTTTAAATGAATTATCAATCATCAATTTAATATCATCATCATCGAATTGATATAATATTGGCAA
>Ga0255138_1000067_pt1 | contig 28484 bp, 22 predicted proteins | sample Law_Colum_RepA_8_FD_188545 | JGI IMG/M metagenome (GOLD analysis project Ga0255138, IMG submission 188545) | Freshwater microbial communities from St. Lawrence River, New York, United States - Law_Colum_RepA_8d | ecosystem: Environmental > Aquatic > Freshwater > River | place: USA: New York... | reverse complement strand
CAAATATTTGATAATTATTAATATCATCCGTAAACAATTCTAGACTATATTTGATCATTAATTAATATTGTTCGAAAAAGTGCATCAAAACATAGACGCTAGGGCGAGCTTGCGAACCCATAAGACGCAAATATTTGATCATTAATTAATTCATTTCAAAAAAGTGCATCAAACAATGACGCTTGGGCGAGCTTGCGAGCCCATAAGACGCAAATATTTGATAATTATTAATATCATCCGTAAACAATTCTAGACTATATTTGATTATTAATTAATGTTGTTCAAAAAAGTGCATCAAACACTGACGCTTGGGCGAGCTTGCGAGCCCATAAGACGCAAATATTTGATAATTATTAATATCGTCTGTGAACAATGCTGGACTATATTTGATTGTTGATTAATATTGTTCAAAAAAGTGCATTAAACAATAACACTTGGGAGAGCTTGAAAGACGCAATTATTTGATAATTATTAATATTGTCTGTGAGAAATTCCGAAAATATTTAATTATTAATTAATGTGTTTTAAAAAAGTGCATCAAACACTGACGCTTGGGCGAGCTTGCGAGCCCATAAGACGCAAATATTTGATAATTATTAATATCGTCCGTGAGAAATTCCGAAAATATTTGATTATTAATTAATGTTGTTTGAAAAAGTACACCAAAACATAAGCGCTTGGGCGAGCTTGCGAGCCCACAAGACGCAAATATTTGATAATTATTAATATCGTATGTGAGAAATCTCGAAAATATTTGATTATTAATTGATGTGTTCCAAAAAAGTGCATCAAAACATAGACACTTGGGCGAGCTTGCGAGCCCATAAGACGCAAAGATTTGGTAAATATTAATATCATCCATAAACAATTTTAGACTATATTTAATTATTGGTTAATGTGTTTCAAAAAAGTGCATCAAACAATAACGCTTGGGGCGAGCTTGCGAGCCCATAAGATGCAATTATTTGATAATTATTAATATCATCCGTAAACAGTTCTAGACTATATGTGATTATTAATTAATGTGTTCCAAAAAAGTGCATCAAACAATGACGCTTGGGCGAGCTTGCGAGCCCATAAGACGCAATTATTTTGATAATTATTAATATCGTTTGTATGAAATTCCAAAAATGTTTGATTATTAATTAATGTTGTTCAAAAAAGTGCATCAAACACTGACACTTGGGCTCGCAAGCTCGCCCATAAGACACAAATATTTAATAATTATTAATATCGTCTGTGAGAAATTCCAAAAATATTTGATTATTAATTAATGTTGTTCAAAAAAGTGCATCAAAAACATAGACGCTTAGGCGAGCTTGCGAGCCCATAAGACGCAAAGATTTGGTAAATATTAATATAATCCATAAACAATTCTAGACTATATTTAATTATTAATTAATATGTTTCAAAAAAGTGCATCAAAAACATAGACGCTTAGGCGAGCTTGCGAGCCCATAAGATGCAAAGATTTGGTAAATATTAATATCATCCGTAAACAGTTCTAGACTATATTTAATTATTAATTAATGTGTTCCAAAAAAGTGCATCAAACAATGATGCTAGGGCGAGCTTGCGAGCTCATAAGTCGCAAAGATTTGGTAAATATTAATATAATCCATAAACAATTCTAGACTATATTTAATTAATACATTCTAATAAATGCATCAAAACATAAACACTTGGGTTTGTAAGCTCACCCATATGACGCAAAAATTTGGTAAATATTAATATCGTCTGTAAACAATTCTAGACTGTATTTAATTATTAATTAATACATCCTAAATATAGTCCTCTAACTATTCTAGACTATATTAAGTAAACAAATATGGTGTGTATATTTTATTAAGATATAAACATATACTATTATAATGAATAATATATGGGCAATTAACAATATTCAAAAATTCATGGAAATAAGGAAAACATCTGAAAATAATGATATTATGATGTATGTTGTTAAAGAAGATTCTGACAAATATTTAGTTGTTGAAATGAGAAAGTTACTTAAAAAAATAGCATCTAAATTACCACATGTTACTTGTTTATTTTTTACAATAAGTGACAATGATATTGGCAAAATTAATTTTTTTCCATCGGATGAAGATTCTTATCCATATATAGTCCATATTGATAAAAAACTCAATAAAATTATGTTGGATAATGATTCCATTGAGTCAATTGAAGACGTTATTGACACATTTAATCAAATAAAACCATATTATATTAAAATATATGAAGAATTCAATGAAAAACAATTATTAAATCAACAGGAAGAATATGAAAAATATCAAAAAGAAATAAATAAAATGGATAATTTTAATAACGATGCTCAAGAATTTTTAACATCTTTTCTTGCTGATATTAAAAGACGAAAAGAACTTGAAAAAAAATGAATTAATTATTAATAAATATAAAAGACTATATTATTAGTAAATGTTATATCCTATATGTCCAACATGTGGTAAATTATTAGGCAACAAACAAAAAGCATACGACACCGAAATAAGAGATCTTTATCATAAACACAAAATAAATGAAGATAGTTATTCTCGTTTAAATTTAACAAACAAAGATGCTTTTGATAAAGAAAGATCCGAATTAGTCATAAGGTTATGTAAAGGACAACCTTGTTGTCAAATGAGATTAATGAATTATATTGACAAAGTAAAATTAATGATTGGTACCATGTGATTTTAATTGGCAATATTTTGCCTTTAAATTTTCTAATTCATTCATATCAGTTTTATTTATAGTTGATATCTTATCATCATGATGACTTTTCAATTTATTTTTAATTTCTTCCTTTATCATATCTCCATGAGCAGATTTAATTGCATTGTTATAATCAGAGTATTCTGAACCCATATTTGTGCTGTGATTAATCAATCCATATATAGCCTTTCCGTTATGTTCAAGTATATAATGATCTTTATTTATCAGATCATTGAAAAATTCATTGATGCTTTTCTTTTCATTGTTTAAACATTTAACTGAAGATGATAAAACATTAGTAACACAATATCCCATCAAATATGGTGCATATTCTTTCTTGGTTAAATCTTCCAATGTAAATTTCTTATGAACCCATTTAATTTTTGGTTCATTTTTACCTGTTGTTTTTAATTGACATTTATCATCATCTAATTCAATATTTTCCCAACCAAAAAAAGCTGCACGTTTATTATATGCCGTAATTTTATCATTCAATTTTTTCTTAGCATCATTCATGTCTTTAACAGGATCTTTCTTTCCAAATAATCCTTCCGAATTATTTACTTTATTTAATGTATTTTCAACATTCAATAACATATTATACAAATCTTTAAATGTTGTTTGACCCGACATTATATTATATTTGAACAAAAAAATGAATTTTTATTGGTAAAATAATATCATCCGTATATATCATTAAATATGGAGCCACAAACATTAGCCAATGGAGATAAGGTAATTAAATATATTTATCATATATCAGATATACACATCATGAACGATGTTACTAGGCATACAGAATATAGGCATGTTTTTGATAATCTATATGCAGAAATACAAAAAAATACAAATGATTCTGTCATTGTTATTACAGGTGATGTTGTAGAAAATAAGACGACATTAAAACCAAAGTGTATAAAGTTATTAAAAGAGTTTTATATGAATTTAACCAATTTGTGTGATGTTATAACTATTATTGGTAATCATGATTGTAATAATAACAATGAAGATGATATGGATGCATTATTTCCCAACATTAAAATTAATTTCGTCACTAAAAATCAATTACATCTGTTAAAAGACAATGGAACATATTTCTATTACAACATTGCATTTGGAGTAACAACTATATTTTCAAATGAAGTAACACCACCATTGAAAACAAAAGACTATATTAATGTTGCCTTATATCACGGAACTTTAAATGGATCTTCAATTGGAAAAGTTATCATAACTAATAATAAGATATTTTCTAATAAAAGTTTTGATGGATATGATTTGGTATTATTGGGTGATATTCATAAATTCCAATATTTAAATAAATCAAAAACTATTGCATATGCATCAAGTTTAATTGAACAAAATCCTGCAGAAATTGGAAGTGGACATGGTATGTTAATTTGGAATATACTTGACAAAACAAGTAATTATGTTGAAATACCAAATGAATATCGTCATTTAGTGTTAAATATTGATAATAATGTTTTACAACCATATGATATTGAATCAGCACCCAAGCATCCCAAAATTAGACTATATTATAAAAACAGTGACTTCGATAAAATATTAGCCATCGAAAATGAATTGAGAAATGTTTACAATATATCAGATTTTAGAAAAATACCAGCAGTCGAAGATAATATTAATATAGACTATATTAAACAATCAAATAATATTGACATTGACAGTGACAATGATTCAGTATCATCAGCACCCGTTTCAGAAACAAGTAACAATGAAAATGTCAACACATCATTTAATACATATTCATATATATCACAACTACTTAATAATTTTGTTGACAGAAAAAATTTTCCAATAGATAAAGATATGTTATTATCAGTATTAATTAGAATAAAAAGCATTATTGAAAATCTTAACACTGATGAAAATAGTTATGCAATAAAAACATTAAAATTAATTAATATGAGTTTTGATAATTTGTTCTCATATGGAAAAAATAATGAGATAAATTTTGAAAAATTATCAGGTATCATTGGAATTGCCGGCAAAAACGGTCATGGCAAATCCAGTATTGTTGATAGTATATTATATGCTATATTTGATGAATTTTCTAAGGGTAAAAAATATGATGCCATTAATATTAACAAAGAAAGTGCTAAAGTAACTCTAGCAATGTCTTTAAATGACGATATTTATGTTATTGACAGATCCATTAATATTGACAATAAAAAGAAAGGTACATATACATCTAAAGTTGCCATCATGAAAAATGGTGATAATGTTTCTGAAAGTAATAAAACAGAAACAAATAAGTATATTGACAAGAATATATGTTCATATGAAGATCTAACTAATACTAATATTATCTTGCAACAATCAACAAATTTTCTTGATCTTACTGATAAACAAAAAAGAGATTATTTGTATGGAATACTAAACCTAGATATATTTAATGATATTGTTAAAGCCGCAAAGAATGCATCAGGAAGTAATAATCATGTATTGGGTAAATGTAACAGTAAATTGGCTGATAAAGATACGCGAGATAATATAAATGCAAAAATACACAAAACAATCGAAAATATTAATGAATTAACGAGAAATATTGAAAAATATAATAATGAAAGAGATCAATTAAATATAGTCTTGGGAAATGTTAATATTGTAGTTAATTGTGAAGAAGAATTAAAACTATTAACAAGCAAAAAGAATGATTTATATTATGATCGCAAAAAGTTATCAGATGATATAAATTATTATCAAAGTAAACTAATTGATACAAATGAATTAGAAGTATCTATTCCTGATGAAAATATTAAAATTATCGTTGAAAATAAACTTAAATCCTTACAATTTGATAATGCTGAATATATTCGTGTTGAAAGAGAAGTAAATAATTTAATGTGTTCATTAAGTGATATGGAAAAGAAAATTAATACATTATCATTTAATATCAAATATATTCCAGTAAATGTTAAGAAATTGCAAAAAAAATATGATAAATATATTAATCTTGTTAAATCTCTTAAAAAATGCGAATCAGAAAATAATGATTTGTTATTGAAGAAAAAGAAATTAATTGAACAATATAAACAATATTGTGATCATGAATATAATACAAATTGTGAAGCTTGTATGAAAAATCCAATTACTCAAAATAAGATTTTATTTGAAAAACAAATTGAAGAAACGAATAATTTAATTGATGTGTCTGATAAGAATTTGCTGTGTGTCAAATTAGAAATACAAAAAAATGGTAATATTGAATCAGAATATAATCAAGGACTAATTATTGATAAAGATAATACACAATATATTGAATTATATGAAAAATATTATGACTATATGAATAAATATATTAAATTAAGTGAGGAATACATAATAATATCTAATCAATACTTTGTGTTGAAAAAAATAAATGCAAAACGCAACAAATACCAAATGGAAATCAATACCATTAATGAAAAAATAAACAAAATGCTTGATGTTAAGAAAAACAATTGTAAATATGAAGAATTAATTAACAAAGCAAACAAATCATTGAATGAATTAATATTGTCCGATCAAGAAAATGACGCTAAACTTGACAGCTTAAAAGTTAATAATAATGATGAATTAATTAAAAAAAAACAACGTTTGGATGAATTAAATATCAAAATAAAAGACTGCACCATGAATTTAACAAAATCAAATGAACAATTAACTCGATACAATTGTGATATTGAATATATTAATGATATTGAAAAAGACATTGCTAGTATTCATGCTGATAATGTTATTAACAAGAAGATAATTGAATTAATTGATAATAAATCAGGTATAGTCAATGATATTATGAATAGTGAGATATTACCTAAAATTCAACAACGATTGAATTATATATTAAGCTTCATAACATCATTCCAATTAGAATTAGAATATGTAAATGAGTCAATTAAGGTATATAAATTAGATGATAATAAAAAATTGAATTGCAAGAATCTCAGTGGTTTTGAGAGATTCTTGGTTAATATTGCATTTAGATTGATATTTAATAAAATTAATAAAAAAATAAGGACAGACTTTTTAATAATCGATGAGGGATTTAGCTGTTGTGATGCTGATAATATGACAGCATTAAAGGCCTTGTTTGAATATATTAGAGAAAATTACAAATATTGCCTGTTAATATCTCATATTGATAGTATTAAAGATAATTTTGATAGTATTATAATGGTTACTAAAAACAACGGTATAAGCAAAATAAAAAATTGATAACATAAACATCTTGAAATATTCAGTTTATCATTAATGTCACGCGACTATTGATTTGTTTCTCATCAATCGATCTATTACTTTTGTATCGTCTCATGTCTGGATTTACGACAGTCAAGCGAGTTCAGAGGCCCCAAACTAAACAGGCCTCTCCTCCCCCCGCCGAAACAAAAACACAAACACATAACAATCACTTCAATATTAATACCAAATTCAAGAGGACAAATGATATTGAGAAGCAAATTGCAACAATGTGCAATGACTATATTAATTATTACATCAAGAATAATAAAGCAAAAAAACAAATGGCTGATTTTGTAAAGGAGACCACGAATGGTATTTTCTATGAAAGGCAACCTGACAACCACGGAGGTCATGAAGTTCCCAATCATGAAGAATTGATTTGCACAATGGTATCAGATATGCTTGTTGATAAAAAGACAAGAAAATATACTGATCAAACACAATATTTAGAGTCTGTATTTATTGATACCGTTACTGGTATCAAGAAATCAGGAGCAATTCGAAATGATCATGCGAACAGCAAATTTACAAAAGAAGTTACTGAATTTATATTGGGTGCCGTATATATTATGTACAAAAGAACAATTAAAGGAGCTCTTTTGCACAGAGCTTCATATATTTTCAAAAAGCCTCTCAAAGATAGACATGACATTTACATGAAATTATTATCAAAGTTACAAGAGCATGATGAAAGGTTCAAACATGATAGTGATTCATTAAACAATGTCTTTGAAAAAGATGGTGAATATTATTACAAAGATACAAATAGCAGATTATCCAATAACGAATCTGCTTCATATGAATCGATCATGAGAGCATGTGAAGATGAAGTTATTATTAAAAAAGTCATTCATGAATTGGATATTGAAAAAACTATGACTGAATACGATCTCAATATATTCCACAGACCAACATTAAGAGAATATGTTGGAAGACAAGCAATGATGAAATCTGATGCTCACGATAATTTAATTAATACATATATCAAAATATTGTCACATGACAATTTATTGACATTATCGTATGAATTAAATAATTCCTTATTCAGAAGAATGGAATTGAAAAAATATTTCCCAAATAACACATCATCAACCAATGTACAGATTATATATAATTCACTATACAGTGATGTATATTCTATACTTTTGGAAGCATTATGTCGTAACCATATGACAAGTTGCATCATCAAATTGATTACCAATAGAATCAGATTGGATTGGAAAACTTTGATGTTGTTACCTCATGTTATTTGGACTGATAAAAAGAATAATTTGAAGTTGGTTGTTAATAAAGAAAATGTCAAGAAATTGATTTCGATTATTATCAAGCAAACGGCATGTACACCATATGATAAGAATGATGTTTCGAGTGAGCATTATGATGAATCGTGTGAAGACGGTGAAGATGCATTTATATCATTGGGTTTTGCTGCAAGATCAAATGTAAAACATTTGTCACCACCAATCAAGGTTGCAACAAAAGAAGAATATGATATTTATATTGATGCATTATCAAATCCATTTGATTCACAAGTTCCATTGAATGCAAATTGTGTTATATTTGTAAGGAAACTGTTTGGTAATAGCAAAAAATTATATGAGAAAGTCGATGGAAAAACGAGTTTGATGTGGATAAGACAACGAAACTTGTTGTTGGGATCATTTTGTTGGTTGATGAGACATTCATTCGATGATCTTGTCAATAATATATTCAATGACATCAAGTCATTTATTATTACTGCAGGAAATGATTGTGCAATCCACAATGCAAATATAAAAGCAAGAATGAAGTCTATATATGATATTATATTGGCTGGAACCGAAAATATTGATGTTAATAACAGGCTTGATAAAAACATTGTGTATGAATTCAATAAAAAACTTATTGGCAAACTCAATCAGTGTATTAGTGAACAACCTGAATATAATTATGGAAGTTTGATTGGTGAATTGAATGTTCCAAATGATGCCATTTCAGAGAAAGTTATTGAATTGAATGATTACAAAGTGAAATTCATTATGACAGAACTCATGAACACTAATAAAGTTGATTATTCACGAGTATTGTCTTGTATTTCACATTCTGGTATATTCAGGGCAGCAATGTTTGAAACAATGGTGAATAACAAAGATATGTCTAGTTATCATATGGATATGTTATGCAATGTGGTTGCTGAAATTAAGAACTTTTCAAAGATACCACCGTTTATTGAATTGGGTATTCATTGTCAAGACAAGAAATTGCCTAAATTACCCAAAGATTTTAATATAACCAAACCAGAACCAGTTACTGTGGATGGTGTTATTGAGGATGTTGATGACTGGGACCAGATTGTGGTATAAAAAAAATTGATTTGTTTATTCTTAAGAATATATTGGATATACATATTACGCGAATTTGTACATCACATTGAATATATGTGATACAATTATTTTAATCATTATCAATGACTCAACTTTTAATCATTAACAAGGACCAGACTTTTGATAGTAACCTTGAGAAAATATCACAATATGATATTGTTCAATTAGGTTATTTAAATTTTGGTTCTCAAAATATTTTCACTGAAATTGATGATGAAGATCAAGGAAAATATCAATATATCAAGAATAAGTTGAACAGAGATATATCTTATATTAAAAAGCTATTTGGAACGGTATTTAAGAAATTAAATATCATAAACGGAACGTATTTAATATGTATAACATCAAATATTATATCATGTTGGGAAAACATATTCATTGTTAAACTTCCTAAGAAAAAAACACCTAAACTTACTAATAAAAATATGTATGTATCTGCAAGTGATGCAACACATGCATATTTCATGTATAATATTGATTCATCAAAATATTGTGAAGATGATATCAATAAAAAATTAAATGGTACTGGTTTATCTGTTGCCAGATATAAAGACAGCGTTCATTATAGTAAGGAGTGGAAGACACTCAAGGCAAAAGTATCGGGAGATGTCATTACTGTTAAATGTGACATTTCTCTCAATCCTATACTTAAGATAAGTACAGGTAAAGAAACTTCAATTTCATTAACTAATCTGGTAAGATCAATGATTTTTCCAAAAAGTCATCCAGGATCAAATTCATTTGGTTGTGTCATGTATGTTAAGGAAGCTATTGTTTCCGGAACAGATAGTTCTATTAGTGAACAAGATAATATTTCATATTCATGTAGTGAGTGAAAAATATACATATTTTTTGATTTTTGATTTTTTTTATTTTTTTGTTTTTTAATTAATATAATGGACGGTAAACAATTATTGGCTCAATTAATTGTAGAATTTATTGGCACATTTATTTTTGTGACAGTAATATTATTAGCGACAGGATCATCTAAATTAATAAAAGGACCTGCTTCTGGCTTAGCCGGAGCGTTTGCCATTGGTATAACGTTGTGTGCTGTTATATTTTTTGCTGGACAAGTATCTTATGGTATGTTCAATCCAGCTGTAACTCTTGCACAAACAATAGAAGGTAAATTAAATTGGGGTGGATTTGCAGCATATATTACAACACAATTTGTTGCTGCTTTATGTGCTTATTACTTTTATAAGTATATTTATTTAAATTATACTCTTCCTAGTGATTAATATAATGTTTATGTTATTACCTGTTAATTATTATAGGTATAATCATACTTTTCATCTTGGTGTTAATATTACCAAATATAATCTTGCATTTAAAATATGTACATTCGAACAGTTACCAAGAGAATTAATTAAAATACCATTTCCAATACATATTGCTTTTATATCTGATGATAATGAAGCATATGTAGATGGTCATACATATGCAGCAAGTAGAGTTGATATAACTAAATTTGAATCGTTATTGGATTATATTGTTAATAATTATGATGATTTATTAATACATGATAGGTATAACTATATATTAAAATATTTATGTAATAATAATTATTTACATGTAGTTAAATATTTATTTTATAACAAGAATATATCGTCTGATTCATTTAGAGCAGATAATAATTATATAATATGTGCTGTATGTAAATATGGATATTATTCTTTGTTAAGATTTTTATGTGAATCAATTAAATTAACATTAGATGATATTAGAGATAATAACAATAATGCTTTGTATTGTGCATGTGAAAATAGTCATATTGATATAATTAAATATTTACATACTGAAATGGGAATTACAAATGATGATTTTAGAACATTTAATAATGCAGCACTTAAAGTTGCATTTACAAGTGGTAATTTGGATGTTGTTAAATATATTTATGAAAATTTTAATTTTAGTAAAGAAGATTTTGATAAATCAGATGGATTTATATATAAACTTATATGTTCTCGAAAACATGTTGATGTTGGAAAATATTTATGGTACAAATTGAATTTGTCAGTTGATGATTTTCATGATGCAGAAAATTATGAATGTTTCATAAAAAAATTGACATTAAAAGACGATATTAATGATGATGAATGTTATGTAAACAATGAGTGAATTTAGTAAATTGTTATTGATAATAAAAAATAATTGTAATGATAATAATACATGTATATCAATATGTAATCAATATCATCAATATGCAATTAACACATTGAATGATATTAAGTCAACATGTGATTATGTAAATAATTTTTTAATTTTCACTTGTTTAATATTTTTGTTTCCAATGGTTATATATTTATTATATACAATTTGTTCAAGTAGACGTCGTGGTTATATTTTAATTGGAGATGAATTTATTGACAAAGAAAAATGTACTGATTCTAGATATTTTGATATTATATTAGGTTGTGGAATATTTGTGGTATTAATGTTTACAACAAAATATTTATTTTGGTTAATATATTCATGTTAATGTATTGATAATTAATTGATTTATACATATATGACATATTAAATATACCACTAATATTGTTAGCATTATTCTTGTGTAAAAAATGTATCCAACTCATTATAAAGAATATAACGATAAAAATATTCTTTATAATGAGTTGGATACAAAAAGGTCAAGATATTGATGGAGAGGCTGCTTTTGATAATAGTGGTATTTCGGTTAGCATAAATTCTATAGGAGACAGAGTTGCCATTGGTGCTCCTTATAATAATGGTTCTGGATCTAGTGCCGGATCCACCAGAGTTTATGAATATAATGGGAGTTCATGGATTAAATTGGGACAAGATATTGATGGAGAAGCTGCTGGAGATAATGGTGGAATTTCGGTCAGCATAAATTCTGTAGGAGATAGAGTTGCCATTGGTGCTTATTTTAATGATGGTTCTGGATCCAATGCCGGATCTACCAGAGTTTATGAATATAATGGAAGTTCTTGGATTAAATTGGGACAAGATATTGATGGTGAAGCTGTTGGTGATCGGAGTGGTGTTTCGGTCAGCATAAATTCTGTAGGAGATAGAGTTGCCATTGGTGCTTATTTAAATGATGGTTCTGGATCTAATGCCGGATCCACCAGAGTTTATGAGTATAATGGAAGTTCATGGGTTCAATTAGGACAAGATATTAATGGAGAAGCCGCCAGTGATTTTAGTGGTTATTCGGTCAGCATGAATTCTGTAGGAGACAGAGTTGCCATTGGTGCCTATCAAAATGATGGATCTGGATCTAATGCCGGATCTACCAGAGTTTATGAGTATAATGGAAGTTCATGGGTTCAATTAGGACAAGATATTAATGGAGAAGCCGCCAGTGATTTTAGTGGTTATTCGGTCAGTATAAATTCTGTAGGAGATAGAGTTGCTATCGGTGCTTATGGTAATGATGGTTCTGGATCTGATGCCGGATCTACCAGAGTTTATGAATATAATGGAAGTTCATGGATCAAATTGGGTCAAGATATTGATGGAGAAGCTGCTTTTGATAATAGTGGAATTTCAGTCAGTATAAATTCTGTAGGGGATAGAGTTGCTATCGGTGCTTATGTTAATGATGGTTCTGGATCTGATGCTGGATCTACCAGAGTTTATGAATATAATGGAAGTTCGTGGATCAAATTGGGTCAAGATATTGATGGAGAAGCCGCTGGTGATCAGAGTGGAGTTTCTGTCAGTATGAATTCTGTTGGTAACCTGGTTGCTATTGGTGCTCCTTATAATAATGGATCTGGATCTTATTCTGGATCCACCAGAGTTTATAAATATGACACAACAAAATCATGGAATTTAAATTCTAATGGAAATTGGAATGATCCTAATAATTGGTTACCTGTTGGTGTCCCAGTTTCTGGTGATGATGTTGTTATTTCAATCAATTCTGCTGTCGCAAGAACAATAACTCTTCCTTCTGGTGCCGTGTGTAATACATTGAAATTAATTATTGATGGAACAATTATTTCTCCTTCTGCTGCATCCATTAATTTAGTTTCTGGATCTCTGACTATATCTGGTAGTATTGGTGATTTATTAACATCTGACACCAAAGGATTATCATCTAGACAAAAGACATTTAATATTAGTTCTTCGTTAACATTTAATAATGTTGGAACAAATACTGTTAATTGTTTAGGAACTATGAATTTAACTGGAAATGTTTCATTTAATGGATTTAAGAAAACCGGTACTGGAACTTTAAATATTTCTGGACCAACAACAAATACTGGAAATACCATTGTAACAAGTGGAATTTTTGTTGCCAATCCTAATTTTGTTATCACTAATTTAATATGTTCTAATTGCACGATCAAAGGAAATGGAGCCAGTATACAAAACATAACTTCATTAGGATATACTATTATTAGTCCGGGAGCAAGTCCAGGTTTATTATCTTTTGCAACAATGACATTAGTATCTACTGATACTCTCGAATGGGAAATCAACGTCAATTCTACTTCAATTGGTGACAGAGGAGCGTCGCCTGACGGATACGATGCTATTAATTGCACTGGATTAGTTGATTTGGGTGGATGTTCATTAAAAGTTATTTTGTTACTTGGTGTTGATCTAAATGTCAGTCCATGGAATATGGGTTCTTCAAGTTGGTTGTATGTAGACACTGAAAATACTATAATTGGAACTATTGGATCGGTTACAGTTGATAGTTCTGAAGCAGTAGGTATATTAAATGGTGTTTTTGGATATTTAATTGATTCTGGAATGTCATTAAGAGTAACATATGTATCAAATAATTTACCACCTCCGTGTTTTGCATATAACAACTTATTGCAATTTAAATTACCAGAAGATGCAGTTATTGTCAAAAAGAACATAATTGGTGATAAATGGATTAACTTGAATGGATTATATGTGACTAATAATCATTTAGTAAAAATTAATGATGAAATCATAGAAGCTAAAGAAAGTGGTTGTAAAGAAGTAGAAGAATCACATGATGTTGTTGATATTATAACATCAAATGGAAGATTTATTAATATAAATGGTTATGAAGTTGCAACTTGTAAATAAATTAAATCATTTTTTCATATAGGCTGCTCATTACGACATGTTAATATATTCATATTAATAATTAATAACTATTAATTGTTACTAAATCAGATATACTTACTGATTTATGCATATATGATATATTAAATATACCACTGATATAGTCAGCAACATTTTTATGTCCATTGCGATAAGCTATTCTCAGTGATAAACACTTGTCTTTAACAAATAATGATTCATCAAAATTCAAATAATTGATAAAATATTCAATTATTTCAACATGACCTTTTACACAACAAACACAAATTAAATAATGGCAAAATGATTTGTCAGACAATATTTTTTGTGTGTTATATTTCTTGAATATTAATTTGATAATGTTGAGTAAATTATATTTGCAACAAGATATTATCATGTCATTTAAATACAAATCAATATTATTAGGTTTAATGACATTAATAATATATTTACACATATTACTATCATATTTACAACATACTTTAAATAACTTAAATTTATCAAGTAAATAATAATTATTATTTATGTTTAATTCTTCATTAAGAAATATGATTATATCAAATCGTGTATTGTTGAACACACAATTGAGCAACAAATTTACATGACGTATTTTTACATCAATGTTTTTTTTGATTAAATGTCTAATAATATTTAGTGATCCATATTCACACGACACTTTTAATAGTTTTAAATTATCATATTTAGTAAATTGATATTTTTCATCAAGAATTATTATTAATTCTAAATTATCTTTTTGTGCTGCAATATTGAAAACACTGTCATAATTAGAATAGAATATATTTTCACAAAAATCGTTGATGAATGCATATTTATTAAAATCATAATTACTTAATATAATTTTAATCACATCATTATCATCATTATCTTGAACCATCATCCGGACTATATAATAATTGTCACTTGATAATACATTTTTAAAATGTTCTCTATCTTCATTGACACATTTAATTACATAATCCGTATTTGTTAAATTATCTAATATATTCATATTATAATATATTAATTATTTAAATATATTTAATTACTGATGTAACTATCTTAAAATAAAACTTTTTAGCTTAATTTATTACTAAACGACACTTTCTTTTTTAAATTATACAATTTATCATCTACATATTGATATTTAGTTATTTCTCTACTGTCCATTGGTGATAAATCAGTGTATAAATGTTGTGTGTTATAATCATATTGAATGTCGAATGGATATAAAGTTACTAAACCAGGAACTTTATTTTCAATAAGGTTATGATTAACTTTGCTTGCACCACAATAATCACATGTTAATTTCATACCAGTTATTGATTTTCCATATTGTTGTTCTAAAGTTTCTCCATCTGGAAACGACCATAAAAAATCTCTCATTATAATATATGAATATATTTTCATATAAATCCACTTTGTGCAAATGTTCAGTTAGTATCAACCAATTGTTCTGGATGTTTGTCTTCAATATCATTATATGTACATATATTATTAAAATTGTCAATTAACTCCTTTTGTGCTGCCTTTAATCCCGAATTGTCTACAATTTTTGTGTAATGATCAAACATACATCTTACTCCAGCCGCCACCTTGTCATGCAGTGTTTTGTCATTATTAATATAACATCCTGCATTGAAATACTTGTCATATATATCTTTAAAGTCTCCCTTTGCAAATGCATCAGCTGTGCTGTAAGTATCATCACTGGGACTCTTAACCACTGATTTGTTTATAAATTCCATCATAATACCTTTATATGCTTCTTCATTAGTCTTCCAAGGAATTGGTGGGCATTTATTGGCTTGACCACTTAATAAGGCATTGTATACAGACAAATTTTTATTTTTGGATAATTGATTAACATTGTTGGGAGGTGAACTTGTAGTTTCTGGTGTTGTTCCCCATAATGCTGAAAAACCAGCTGTTCCAAGAATTCCAATACCAACAAGTACCCATGCCCATATGCTTTTGATGCCAAAAACAAACAACAAAATAATACCAACAACTAATACAATGATAAAAACAATATCCACACCCATAAACGTATTTCTTAACTGAGTTGTCATTCTTATAATTATAATGAACAAAATTTATATTTTTCGTGAAAAATAGCAATATTATATTTGTGCAAAATATAATGATAAACAAAATAGACATAAATGATGATGTTATAATTGTTAACAATAAAGTATATGCTAAAAATATCGTAAAAATTAATAATGTAAAACTATATGGACTATATTATTTATATTTAGATATAACATTTGTATCACAATGTATATTTTCCAGTGATTATATTTATCAAAAATTAGAATTAAATAATATGAATTTAATTAAAATGTATTCGTCAAAAGAAAGATACATTGATATTAATATTACTAGCATAATTAATCATATTGAATTTAAGTTTATTCACAACAGCTACATTAATCCATGTTTTATACACAATAATATAAATAACATACAATTAAGTAAACATTATAATCAAACACATTATGAATATTTTAAGAAATATTATGATTTAGATAATTCATTTCTTGAACCGTGTTTATATGTTGATGAAAATTTTGTTCCTAACAAAACAATGTTACCACAACAATGTTACTTGAAAATAAACAATGTTATCAATTATGAAAATGAATCAAACATGTTTGAAAATACATTAATTACAACATCAATTCAAAATAATTATTTGTTATTACAACAGTTTATTGGAAATATTGTAACAAATAATAAATCCAAAATATCATTTCATACAAATAATACCAAAGAATTAATAAGACATTCACTACACATTAAATATAGTCCATACGCAATAATAAGGTTGAACATAAAAAACGAAAATATACATGCATATCATATTACGAATGATAATTATATTAAATTAGTTGTTAATAATAATTATATTTTCATTAAACCGACAAAATTCTCATACATATATTTTTATGAATTGGAATATATTCCTGACAATAAAATATTTTATTTTGATAAATATAGTCAAGTAAAAGATTTTGTTCATGTTGAAAAAATGTTTAAATCTATACCAGACTGCACAATTTTCAAGAAAAAAACAGAAAATAAAATAAATGCATTATGTATCATATCAAAATTAACACAAGAATTAATGAGTTATGATATTAATCTATTAAATGTTACAATAAACAACACACATTATATCATAGAAAATATTTACAATTATAGATTTTTACTGATTGATGATAATATTGCTGATTTAGAAATGCCTATATTTAAATTATTAAAAAGTAAGTATCCTCGTTTTCCCATCCTACAATGTAATAATAATACTTCATATTGTCAACCATTTCTACATAATCCAATTAATAGAAAATATGAAAATACATGTATCATATCACAGTGCAAATTTAATGAACAAATTAACACAATGGTCAAGAATCTTGATGCTAATAATATTAAATATAAAATATATGACAAAGACTATATATTATCCAATGATAATAAATATATATGCGATGGTCAATTAACATATAAACAGATTGTAAATGAATATAAAACAAATAAATATGCAATAAATTTACTCAATGAAAATGAAATCAATGCATGTGGATGTATTAGTAATGACAATAATGTTTCTGGATACGAATTACATATTAACGCAATTAAGAATCATACTTATAAACATTTGATTAACTCATTGACTAAAAATTTCTTAAAACCTTTACCAACAAATGTTAATAAAGATGATATATTGATATTGTATTTGATGAATGATGTTAAATCAAGCATAAATAAATGTAATGAATTTATACATCAATATAATTATGTCAAAATAGAAATAACTAACAATAAATCAAATAAATTGCCCAAATGTAAATATTTGTTTATCATGTATGACAAATTGGAGTATAAAAATACATATATTGAGAATACTCTATTAGCATATAAATTTACTGATTGTAAAGTTGTTGGCAAAGCATGTTATTATTTAAATGATCAAATTATTAATCAGCAATATGAAAATACATTTACAAATAGATTACATCCATTTACATTATGCATCAATGACAATAACTATCGTCTCAATGGGAATGTATATGATTACACAATATCATATTTGCGTAAAATGCCAAATAGTGTATGTTATTCATATTACAAATATGAATTTATAGACACTGATTGTGTAAATCATTTGTATAGTCTGTATGAAAATATAAGTGTTCCTAAATGTAAAACTTATGTGATAATGTGTAATTGGAAACGGACTGAAAATTTTAGGCATGTTTTACATAGATTTAAACAACAAACTAAAAATGATTATCATATATGCATATGGAATAATAATCATAATGACTATAATAAATTAATAAATATAGTCAGAGCATCACAATTAAAAAATGTTACAATATTTAATAGCTTAATAAATATAGGAGGCTATGGTCGATTTATATGTGCAAATAAATTAAATGTTGATGATAATACAAATATTATATTTTTAGATGATGATCAAGAATTTGATAAACATTTTATTAGTAAATTTGTAACGAATATTAAAGAAAATATTTCTTTACATTGGTATGGGAGGAAATTCATAAAAAATCGTCCATATTGTTATGTGAATGAACAAAATATAATAATTAATCCAAACGAATGCATTAAAGAAATTGATTATGGACAAGAATATGATTATGGTGGAACCGGAGGTATGTGTATTAATGTTGTGCCATTTAAATCTGATATATTATTTATGAAATTTCCAATTATTTATTTGTATTGTGAAGATATGTGGTCTTCATATATACTAAAAAAATATTTTGCATATAAACTAATAAAATTTGACATTAATATAGTCATTAAGAGAGATGACAATGATCAATGCAGTGGATTATGGCAAACTAAAGCTGAATTTTTAGAATATTTGAGATATAATAATTACGACGTTTAAATTCGATTCTTATCACTATTTTGAAAATAAAATAACATTGTATTATATAATGTTGAAGAGACTTAAAAACACTCGAGATATACAACCAAGAAATTATCGAGTATATTTTCACAACAACCAATTACTGAACATAAATTCAAAATTTATGACAAATGATGTCAGTCATAAGTATTATGTTTCGGATTTTCCAGACAATACAAATGAAGATAATACTGTGATGTTGACATTATTCAAACCAAGAGATTATAATGGTACTGATATGATAAATATATTCAATCCTGCAAACATTGTGTTCAATTCTTTGAATTTAAAGAATATTGATTCTCATGGCAAATTATTTATTCATGTTCCTACCAATATCTATAATGCAGTTAAAGATAAAAACCCAGCATGGTTATTGGATAATTCATTGAATAATGACAAGATTATTATTGATGCTAGAAATTTTTATGGTTCTTTTAAATTATCATATAAACTGGGTTTAAATGATTACCATACAACATTTTATGTATTACCATATGCCAATATTTTAGTTCAATCACCATCATATGTGAAATTAAACAAAACAGTTAAAATTTTGTTGAAAAATGGATATGATTTTACTGATAAATTTGTATATACGAGTGCTCCAACTGAAATATATAATTACTTAAAGAAAATAACTAGAGGTGATGTTTGGACAAAACCAAATGACGCTGCATTATTAAAAAAATGTTTTATTGATAAATCTAATGTTAAATTTGCTTCATCTGAACCATTATTTATACCTTTTGGAGAAGAGGCATATTTAGAATTTGTATATACAGGAAATATGGTCACGGAATTTAAATTTAGTGTTGTTACTAATATTAGAACATTTACTAGAAATTCTGCAGCAAGAACGGGTACAGTTTATGTTGGAACAAATAAACCAACTCATCATGATCATTCAGAATGTTCATCTTCTAGTGCATCAATTGAATGTGATAAAGAATATTTAAAACATTTATGTAAAGAAGAAATTGAGACAGAAACTTTAATAGTTAGAAAAGAATTATTATTGGGAGATTTACCGATGGCATTATATTTAGAAGCAGATCATGATGTTGATTTATTTGATCCTCAATATTCAAATATTAGTATAGTCAGAATAAAAAACACAAAAACTTGCCCATGTAAAGGAGTGAAACATTTAGACATGAGGGATCAGATTAACACAAATGGTATTCAGATTATATCAAAAGATATGAGTAATATGCAAACATCTCCATGCCAAATTGCCATATGTGTTAGTCATGAATTACAAACTTCCCCATGCATATGTGATATTAGTTATAATTATTTAGTTGAATTAACACAAAATGAAGTTTGTTATTATCCTGATCCTGGATGTGAATTAACATTTATGAAAATATTGGCCAATCCACCAGCTTGGGAATTAATAAGCAGTGTTAAAGTTATTGATACAGATATGAAATTGTCTGGAGATGTTGAATTTAATTGTGGTGATGTATTATTCAAAAAACACGTTCCAAATTGCAAATGTAAACATTGTTGCAATATGGATTGTGCATCGTCTGATAGTTGCTCAGATTGTCCATTACCTGATTGTCCAAGAACTGCAGGACCGTGTGAAAAATCGAAAGGTAATTTGGTGGGAACTGGTAAATTAACGGTTCACGGTAATTTAACTGTTGAGGGCGATATTGATTATAACGGGGAATTAATTGTTGAAGGTAGTGTATTAGTTTACGGTAGCATCAAGAAAATAGTTGGATTAACAGTGAGTGGAAACGTTGTTGTTGACAATGATGTTACCACATATGGAAGTGAAAATATTAATGTTACTGGTAACTTTATAGTCGGTAGAGAATGGAATATGAAGGGAAGTAGTTTATTATCTCCACCTGTTATAAATGGTAAAATAATGGTTAATTATATGACTAAAGTATATGAAAGTTACTTAATAAACGGAAATTTAGTTTTGAATGATGTTAAATTTAAAACACATAAACTGAATTTTGTTGGTAATCCCGAACATAGTTTAACTATATATGGTGGATGTGCTAAATATGATAAGTTAATTGGTAATGGAACATTAATAACACCTGATTGTTTATAAAAAAATGAAAATATTTTTAATGTAGTTTTATGTATATTATTTGTTAAGAAATGAAGCAACATTTTGTTCAATTAATTCAATTATTGTTATTGGTTGTATTGCCAATTACAAATGATTTTGCAAAAATGCCAATATGTTCAGCAGTGTCATATATTTTAATTGAATGTTTTACATATTTGCTTTCCAAATATAATGTTTTTTCACAAAAAGATGATGGTTTTAGATATGTTAAAGTGACATCTAATTATACTAAGTTATTTACCAATTATATTTTAAATAAATATCCAAACAATATTAAAATCAGCAGTTATTCTTCTTTCAATGATTTAAATATTGTCAATGCGAGTAATTTGATGGATGTATTTGAACACAATAGCAATAAATATTTAATGATGATACAAATAGTCACAGATGATAAAGGTATATATGATGATAAAAATAACAAAGAAAATATATTTGGTTCATATAAGCCGATGGATGAAAAAGATCATATGTGTTGCATTGTTATAAAATCAACAGCACCAATTGATGTTATTAAGATTTATATTGATCATGTTACGATTAAGTCGACGAGAGAATGTAAAAATAATTCAGATTGTTGTGATATCATCATTATTTCAATTAGAAAACAATCAGATGGTAGTTTACAAACCACTTATAATCGAAAATCATATTTAACAAATAAGACATTGGATAATTTAATATTGTCCAATAATGTACATGACTTATTATTTGACAATGTCTTAAAATTCATATGTTGTAAAGAAAAATATCAATCATTAGGTTTACCTCATAAACAAAATTATTTACTATATGGTGAACCAGGAACCGGCAAAACTAGCATTGTTAAATGTATTGCTAAAGAATATTCTTTCAGCATTATACCAATTGATTTAACTGTAATTTCCGAGAATGCAATTTTAATAAAGATGATTCAAGAAATTGACAGGTTAGTAAATGGAAGACACATATTATTATTCGAAGATATTGACCGATGTCCATTATTTTCGGACAATGATGAAGAAAAGAAAAAATGTGGAATTACTGAAGACTGTTTGTTAAATGTTTTGGATGGTATCGATGAACCAAATAATAGATTAATATTTTTTACATGCAATGATAAATCAAAAATAATGAAAAATAATGCATTAACAAGACCTGGTAGGATTGATATTATGGTTTATATTACATATTGCGATAATGATCAAATCAAACGTATTTTCAAATTACATTTTGGTGATGATGACATTAAATTAGTTGATGGAATAACAATAACTCCTGCTTTTTTGATTCAAATTATTTTGCATTTCAAAAATAAAGATATGGTCTTGGATGTATTAAATAAAATTAGAAATTTTACTGACAATAATTTAGATATGATTGTAGACAGTTATAAAGACAAAATGGATTAGTATTATATTTTTTTATTCAAAATCAATTGTTATTACTATTACATATTCTTCATTTTGAGGATAATATATTTGTTTGATATTTACATTGCGAATGTCATCATTACATTTATAACTAAAATTGTTATTATTGTTGTAATATGCTCGACATAACATTTTATATAATGATGGACATAAATCTTCTTTCATTTCATCAAATGATGCGAACACATGTTTAGATATATTAAAAAATTCATCATATGACATTTTATCTAAATTATCGTCTGTGGACATTATATTACAATTTATGTTTTTATTATGGTAAAATAAATTCATTTTTTTATGCATTAATAAGCTCACATAAGTAATTATGTTTTAGTGCACTTTTTTTGGATAACATTAATTATTTATTAGATATTTTCAGAATTATTTACAGACAATATTAATATTTACCAAATATTTGCATTACACCAATTGTAATGTTGTATCATATCAAATAATAAAATAATTCAGTTAACGTTCTGACAAAAATCATCGTTGTTTATTATGTTGCCAAATTTTTTCCACGAGATTATATTGTTTTTCATAGAGATCATATTGTTTTTCATAGAGCTTGTCTATTGTTTGTTTAAGTAAATTATTTTCTTCAATTAATTTTTTATCTGTTTTTATTTTATCTGTCATATGTTTGAGTTTAGTTTTACATTTGTTAAGTTTATTTTTATATTTATCAATATTATCAATATTATCAATATTGATAATATTGATAATATTTATCAATATTATCATGTAAAGATTTACATTTAGTTTTTAATTCATTGTACCTGATGTTTAATTCGAAGTTAGTTTTATTTAAATTTAAATTTTCTAATATTGCATCATTATATTTACTTGCTAATTCTGTATACTTTCTTTTTTGTTTGTTGTATTTATCCTTGTATTTTTCTACATCTTTTTCTAGATTTATGACTTTATTTTGTAATTCGGTATGTATACTACCATATTTAGCATATAATGTATCAAATGTGTTTTTAGGTCTTGACTCAGATTCAGAGTCAGAGTCAGAGTCAGAGTCAGACTTATCTAAATTACTTCTTTTCTTAGATTTTACTTTTGTTTTACTTAAATTATGTAATGCTATGTCACTGTCAGAATCAGTATTTTGTCTAGATTTTGATTCTTTACTTGATTTATGTAACGGTATATTACTGTCAGAATCGTATTTGGAATCAGAAATATTAACAGGAGATTTTGTTTTTACCATTATTATTGCAACAATTACTTGAATTTTATTTGGACAAAATAAATTCAATTTTTTTGTGCAACAATGTTAGAAATAAAATACTAAAATTATTAATAAATATTACTATTCAGACTATATTTAATTAATTGTAACACAATTGGACATAAATAATTAATAAAACCATAACATTTAAATAATATTTATATTTGCTAATTTCATGTTCCATGTTCCATGTTTCATGTTTCATGTTTCATGTTTCATAAATGTTTCTAAACGAGCTTAAAAATTCAAGTAACTATGTTTCAATGCACTTTTTGAATAACATTAATTATGATGAAATATTTTCAAAATTGTTACGGACAATATTAATATTTACCAAAATTTTTGTATTTAATGCTATTGCACTAAATCAAACAATTATTTATAAACAACTGTTGCCAAACAATGATTATTCACACACACTATCATATATTTTCTGTATGTCTTCAATGTTTTCTTTTTTTATTAAAAATAATTCTTTATGAACAGTATTTGTTGAATCTGTAAAATCATATTTGTATTCAAATAATTTACTAAATAATTTTTTTTCTGATATTCTAAGATATTCTTCAGTTATTTCCTTGAAGCATATCAATTGTATTGATTGGGCAACATTGACACCGAAAATTTTAGAATATGTTTTTACATGAGTATGTATTCTTATGAATAAATTTTCAGAAAACCCTCCTTTACACAAAATATATTCATCAGTAATGTTACTATTAATTACATTTCCGCATATGATTTTAACCAAATAAATACCCGATATTGCATATCCAAATGTATTTATCACTGTCTTTATTAACGACACATCTAATGGTTTTTTATTAATTTTACATGGAATTAACTTGTTTTTTCTTTTGGGTTTTTTCAATTCTTCATTTTTTAATTCGCCATTGTTATTATCCAATTTTATGTTGTCCAAATAATCAAACATATTTATATTGTTAACAGTAAATAATTTTAGTGATTCATTATCCATTACCAAATTTGTTACCCAGTTAATAAATCTATTACCTTCATTTGTATTAAGTCTGAACATGACAACAACAAGACCATGATATGTTAAATATAAAATTTTTCTATTACGATCATCTACAAAATTAACATAATCTTTGCCATGTTTATAGTATGTAGTTTTATTTGTCATAACTGTATTTAATGTTGGTAAATTAAAATAATCTCTAACTTCGGCTGCCTTTACAAAACAATTGTGTGGATCTTTTGTACCTCTAATTACAATTGGATTTTTGTTTTTATCAAAATTAAAACGAAGGTTATCACTTATTTCTAAAATTTCTGGTAAATTTTCTGGATTATTCTGATCAAATCTAGTAGTTGGGGTTTTTATATTTTTAGAATGTTTATTTTGTATAATGTTATCGTCAATCCATTCCTTAGATAAAAGTAACTTACCCCTTTTGTATTTTTTGTCACATGTTATATATTTATTTTCCACATATTTAACAAATACATAATCACATGGATCTAAATTTTTTCTTTTTATAAACGGACGTATTGATGCTTTACAACCAATAAAATATTTTGGGTACTTTTCTCTTATGTCGGTTGCCAAGTAGTATTCACGACTTCCTATTAAAACTAATTTAATGTCTAATTTTAACTCAGAATTAAACTCAGATTCAGAATCAGGCATGTTACTGTCAAAATCAGTATTTTGTTTAGATTGAGATCTCATTTTTCCACCCGAATTACGTAATGGTGTGTTACTGTCAGAATCAGTATTTTGTTCAGATTTTACTTTTGCTTTGCTTGATTTGAATGACGGTATATCACCATCACCATTAGAATCAATATCAGTATTTTGTTTAGATTTTACTTTTGCTTTGCTTAATTTGCATGACGGTATATCACTGTCAGAATCAGTATTTTGATTAGATTTTATTTTTGTTTTGCTTGATTTGCATAATTTGCATGACGGTATATCACTGTCAGAATCAGTATTTTGTTTAGATTTTATTTTTGTTTTACGTAACGGTATGTCACCATCAGGATCAGTATTTTGTTTAGATTTTACTTTTGCTTTACTTGATTTATGCAATGGTGTGTCACTGTCAGAATCAGTGTTTTGTTTAAATTGTGATCTTTGTTTAGATTGTGATCTTTGTCTTGAACGTGATCTTTGTTTTTTGCCTGATTTACGTGACGATATGTCACTGTCAGAATCAGTATTTTGTCTTGAACGTGATCTTTGTTTTTTGCCTGATTTACGTGATGGTATGTCACTGTCAGAATCGCATTCGGAATCAGATATATTAACAGGAGTTTTTGTCTTTCTCATTATTATTGAAACAATTACCCAGATTTTATTTGGACAAAATAAATTCAATTTTTTGTGCTATAGTGTTAGGGACATTATGACATTATAATACTATCATTAACCAGATACACCACATGTTTTTGTTTTGTGTTAAAAAATTCTTCTAATAATGCTAAAAATATTAATGAATATTTGTGTTTTTTAACAAATATTGTTATTGTCGAACTATATTTAATTAAATGTAAAAATTTAAACATAACATTTAAATAACATTAATATTCACAAAAACATCAACATTTAAAACTAATATTTGCCAAATTTATGTGTTTTAATAATTGTATGTATTAAGTGTAAATAATAATTATTATAACCATCAACATTGTTAACTAATATATGTAATAAACAAAAAATAATTATAAGCTTGACATCATGTCAATAAATTCATATATGGTGCATTCCTTATTATGATAATATAATTCTGCAAATGATCTGTTAATGTCAATTAGATTTTTACACAATCCATATTTCTTGAAATCTTTTAATTCGAAACTTAAAGTATCACGTAAATATTCTAATAATTCACGATTGCCGAATAAATGTTTAGCATTCATATTTAAAAATGATTGACATTCACTTGTTATTTGTTGATTATTTTCCAAATCTTTTTTGGTAAATCCGATATTTTCAATTAAATATTTCACACAATCAAAACAGTAATTACGATTAATCATGTGGAAAATATATAATTTCAATTGCCTAAAATCATTTACACCCAAACCAATATTTTCATGCAAATACACTAATGTTTCATAATTACCAGAATAAAATATTAATTTTGTTAACAGATGATCATGTTTCCTGTAATCTCTAATATCAACAAAGATATTTTCATGTAAATATTTAACAATGTTAAGTATATCAGAACTATCAAACCTCAAGTATAATCTTTCCATCATTCTAATTAAATCTTCTTTAATTAAACCGAAATTGTTTTTATTAGATGCACATATAACCGCTTCTTTAAAGTCGGGATGTTTAATGTCATTTAAAGTTAATACAGAGTGTTTTGTTAATACAAGAGCCATTAATTACTTATGATTACACACACGCGCACATGTGTTTTTTTCATTTTTTATGTATGGTCTGTATGATCTGTATGATTAATTGTTTATGTATGTTATTTATTAAGTGGCCGTAACAAAATTTATTGACACTGAAATTTGGACGATATTAACAATTACCAAATAATTATTATCTTATCGACGAGCTGAAGCAGCATTTATTGATATTTGGACAACATTAATATTTGCCAAATAATTATTGTCTTGTCGACTCACAAGCTCGTCGAAGCATCAATATTCGATACTGGGATTTGGATGATATTGATAATTATCACATATAATTATCGGCTCGCAAGCTCGCCGAAGCGTCATTTGATAAATCTTGGATTTGGACAATGTTGTCTTATTGGCTTGCAAGCTCACCGAAGCGTCACTTGATAAAATTAAGATTTTGACAATATCAATGATTAACCAAATAAATATCGTCTTGTCGACCCGCAAGCTTTCTAAAACATCAATATCCGATACCAAGATTTGGACGATATCAATAATTATCACATAATTATCGTCTTATTGGTTCACAAGCTCGCCGAAGCGTTATTTGATAAAATTAAGATTTGGACGATATCAATAATTATCACACAATTATCGTCTTGTCGGCTCGCAAGCTCGCCGAAGCGTCACTTGATAAAATTAAGATTTAGACGATATTGATGTTTACCAAATAATTATTGTCTTATCGGCTCGCAAGCTCGCCGAAGCGTCATTTAATGACAATAGAAATTTGGACGATATTAACAATTTCCAAATAATTATTGTCTTATCGGCTCGCAAGCTCGCCGAAGCGTCATTTAATGACAATGGGAATTTTGACAATATTGACAATTGCCAAATAATTATTGTCTTATCGGCTCGCAAGCTCACCGAAGCGTCAATATCTGACACCAAGATTTGGACGATATTAACAATTACCAAATAATTATTGTCTTATCGGCTCGCAAGCTCACCGAAGCGTCAATATTAGACACTGGGATTTGGACGATATTAACAATTACCAAATAATTATTGTCTTATCGGCTCGCAA
>Ga0255138_1000063_pt1 | contig 29291 bp, 24 predicted proteins | sample Law_Colum_RepA_8_FD_188545 | JGI IMG/M metagenome (GOLD analysis project Ga0255138, IMG submission 188545) | Freshwater microbial communities from St. Lawrence River, New York, United States - Law_Colum_RepA_8d | ecosystem: Environmental > Aquatic > Freshwater > River | place: USA: New York... | reverse complement strand
CTTTTAGAACAGAAACACTTTCTCTATTAAATCTAATCATAATTTTATCATTAATACATGTTGCAAATATATCAACACCACTGTCAATCAAAAGTTCAAAACATTTAATATTTTCTGTTTCAACCGCAAAATGTAATAATGTCATTTTGTTGTCTGTTTTAATATCACAATTATAATCTTTATGTTTCATTAAATATTCAAGTAATTCTACATTTTGTGTATTTGCAATACTTATAATGGCATAATGAATTGGATATATCCCTCCAGAACCTTTTACATTCACTTTCATTTTTTTATTTTCAATTAAATATTTAACAATGCTTAATTTTCCACCTTTACAAGCATAATGTAAAGTTGTCATTCCATTTGCATCCTTTGTGTTAATATTTGATTTATTAATCAATTTAATTAATAAATCATCATCAATATAATGAGGCCTATGTTCCAATATAATTTGTAAAAATGATACATTGTCAATATCACAATAATTAATATTTATGTCATTATTCAATATAAAATTTATAATCTCATTACTGGCAACAGAAGCCAATAAGTTCATTGGGTAAATACCACTGTCGTTTTTGCATCCATGTAACTGTGTGAATGCATGAAATGTTGCACAAACAATATTCGTAAACTTTTCATCTGAATATAATCTTGTACATAATATATGCAAAATATTATTTCCACTAAAATCAGTTACACAAACATTTACATTGATTTTATTGATTTTAATTGTTTCGAATGTTTTCATAATCAATTTATGTGAACCACATGAGCATATTAATATTAATGGACAGTTTGTTTCTGTTACATTACACAATGCTCTTGGATATTTAAGCATTACCAATTCAATACTATTTTCTATATCAACATTATATTCTCTGGTCAATTTTGATAATAATATATTTAATGGCATATTACCATCTTTATTTTTCACATGCAACATGGGATTTTTATAGGCAATTGTATAATCAATAACCATATGTTTATGTGTATCAACTATACAATGTATTAATGAATTTCCACTATCGTCATTAATTTTTCTGTCAATATTATTAATGTATTTAAGTAACACTATCATAGCAATAGTATCATGAACCTCATCATATAATTTCTTTTTGCAGATAATATCTGTCATTATTTTTTCATGTTTAGGATTATTTTCAAAATATTCCATAAGTAACACCAATGTTTTTAATGAACATTTTTTAGCTACCATAACAATTGGAATGTCATTAATATTTTTTGTGGCTTTTACCATTTCAATTAGTATTGCGTCATACTCTTCAATTTCACAATCATCAAATTGTCTTTGACATAAATACATTAATGGAGTAATATTATCACTGTTTTTAACATCAATTAAAATATTTTCCATGTTTAATAATAATTTGATCATTTTCAGACTAAAATATTTGCTTGCATAGTGCAAACATGTTTCTTTTCTCAATGGGTTAATATGATTTATGTCATTGCTTTTATTTATTAACATGGTCATGGGTTTTTCATACAAAGATATATTTGTGTTGCATGTATTTATACAAATATAATACATGCAATTGTTTCCATGTATGTCAATAATATTCGTGTCAAAACCCATATTAATCAAATGAATGATAACAATTGGATCACATGCCATACATGCATAGTGAATACACAATCTACCATCTGCATCGATTTTAGACAATGTTTTTTTATTCATTTTGTTAATTATTTTTATCATATTAACAGTTGATATTGTACTTTTTGATTTATTTGTATAAAATCTTGTTGCTAATTTAAATATATTTAAATTATTACAAACAATATCATAATTAATTGTAATATTATCACTAGTCATTAATGCTGCAATGATATTATCATCACTGTGAACAACTGCATCAACCATTGGATCTGATAGTTTTTCATGCCTAGTCCTTAAATTATAATTATTGAGAATATATTTGGTATTATCATGATCATTAAATCTGACACATAGACATAATAATTCATACATCATAAAATATATGCTTGGATCAGATACATCATACATTTTATCATGTAACAATCTAACACATAATTTATAAAGTGCAATACACATATCAGATTTATGTCTAAATACATTAACAATATATTTTAGAATATATTCACAATGAATTTTTGAATCAAAATTTAATTTACAATAAATACCTATTGTAAATTCATTTGTTGAATTGCAAATATTTTCAATTGTGTTAATTTCATTATCAATTATATAATTATTATCAACCAGTAACTGTAATATTACATTATAATTATATTCACAGCATAATTGGATTATATTTTTGTCATATAATTTGCTGTAATTACGAGATAATTTATTCAATGATTTATTTATTTTATTGTATATAACTCCAATATTTACATCATGATTTTCATTGATAAATTTATTAATTGCTTGTTTGTCATCATATACGGTACATAAAACTGAAAACAATGATAATTTTTCATTGTTGGTGCTGAAAATACTAATTAAATTTGAACTGTATTTATCAATACTTGATAATAATGTGGAAATATCAATGTTATTATTTTGCGTGTGTATTAATTTATTGAAATTGTCTTGTGAAATGATGATATTGTATTTACTAACGAGTAAATTATATATATCAATATTGTTTGATTGTAATGCAACATCATGTGGTTTTTGATTTTCATCATTATTGCATTGTATTGATGAATCCAATTTATTTATTAATTTTTGAATAAAAGATATTTCTGGACGTAAAAATACTGAAATGTGTAGTATATTGTTTCCATTTTTATTTTTATGATATAAATTTTTACTCTTCGACATCATCAATAATACCAAATCATCATCCCAAATATAATATAAACTCAATGATAATACAGATTCACCATCATTATTAACAATATCAACATCGATATTGTTATTGTTCAATATTTTTTTAAATGTGTCATATTCTCTATAAGAATATTTGGCAAGCAAATAATGCAATGAAGTGTTTCCATAATTGTCTTGATAATTGGGATCAAATCCTTTGTTCAATAACTGTAAATATAATCCAAAATTTCCACTCCTGGCAACATCACATAGAGACGGCATAATTCCTGAAACTAATGGTAATTTTCGCGTAAAATGTATAACACTGACTGAAAATATTAGGATATTACCAAAATCAATTTTTTTTTGGTGTATAATAAAAAATTATATTGTTTAAATATATAGGTATGACCGAGTCAAGTGCATTTATAGAACAACCGAAATCTAGAGTTGGTAGAACACCTGTTGTGTATTCTGCAACATCACCCATGCCTGCTAAACTAACGGGTGGAAGAAAAAGATCCAAATCTAAGGAAAAAAAGAAGAGATCTAAATCTAGATCTAGTAGAAGAGGAAGTAGTGACTGGATTCAAGTTTTGACTCCCTTCATTGCATATTTAAAAACATTCAAGATGCCTGATGAATTAAAGAAAAAGCAAGCTGCATTTATGAAAGTTGGTTCTGCCTATTTAAAAACACATAACAGAGATGTTGAAAAAGCTAAAAAAGCTGTTAAAGTTGAAGAACTTATTGAAAAATTAAAACAAGCTGCCAAAGAAATTGATGCTAAGAGAAAGTCCAAATAAATCAATACAATTAATTCAATCAATTTGTTATGTTATAATGTTTCATTAATAATAATGTTTCATTAGATATAGTCATTTCATTTAATTTTTTATTTATTTTTTCAATTGCAATATTTACCAAATTATCATTAATTAATACTGATGTATATTTTTCAAATTCATTATATACTTTTGATAAAGTGGCTTTAGATATTTCTGCAATTTTACATAGATCATCTTTTGTTACTAAATAACAATTGTTATGTTTTATAACCATTAACAATATGACGGATGACAATACTTCTGTACTATGTGTAGCTCCAATTTTAAGTTTGTATATATTTTTCAATATAGTTAATGCTTGTGTTGTTAATGCATTTTCTATGTTTAGTTGTTGACAATATTTTTTAATAAATTGTGATACTTGAGAAGTTAATATTTCTTGACCAGATTTTTTTTTGCTATCATCATTACTTGTTACCCATGATTCGCAATTAAATCCAATGTTTGCACAAATTTCATTGAATTTTTTAATTCCCACTTTATTTTCAGTGATACTAAAGAATTTGGCAATATCTGCTTTAGATCTTGGAACTTCATTTCTTTGACATGCATAATAATAACATGCTGCTAATAATCCCAGGCGATTAGTACCACGAGTAATTATATATTTTCCTATGTTACTACCATGTTTATATTTTGCATCACTTATTTTCTTTATTAATATTTTCGTGTCTTCTTCTACTTTTTTTGGAACTTTGTCAATATCACATACTTGTGTTATAGCTCTAAATATATTATTTAATGTGCGTTCACGTGGAGGCATACAGCTCCAATTATATATATTCCGAGCTTTGGACGATCCACATATTAAATTTCCTGACAATGATGATTGTGGTAATAATGTACTGTTAATACAAGATTTCCCTTCAAAATAATTATCATTTTTCGATGCATATTCACCTGATCCATCAACAATTACGTCAAACACATGACCACAAGAAGTACAAATTGGTAATCCAGTTTCATTGTCGAATGACATGGTGGATTTTTGACATTGTGGGTTTGTACATAAATTTCTTGATGTTTTGGGTTGAGGTGTTTGATCTTCATTATTTAGTGATTTTAGATAATCAATAACATCGAAAGTGTCATAATCAAATTCATCATTATCCATAATAATTAATTATGGATATAAGAAAAATAAATTAAACGTAAAATATTTTTCAATTTTTTTATTCATTTTTTGCTTTCATCATATTCGCTATACGTGATTTAATTAAGGATAATTGTGATTGAGATTGTGGGGGATCATACAATGGTTTTGTTGGTAAATAGTTAATACAATCAACATATGATTCAGCACTAAGCATACTTGGTGGTATTTGTTGAGAATCAATAAACATTTCAGGTGGTGCAGATGGTTGTGGATATTTATCAACATATGGCATTTGATGATCATGAGATTGTATATTTTTCTTCACATTTTCAATATTTTCTATACGTTTATTAATTTCTGATATTCTATGATTCATATCATCGGCAATATTTAATATAACATCTAATCCATTATTCCATTCATTACGATAATTAATTATTGATGATTCAAGATTATTCATATTAATTAGTATATAGTTTTGTTTTGTTTAATGAAATTATTTCAATTTTTTATCCAATACAAAATATTTTCTTAAACAATGATTGTCTTTTTATATTAGATGATATGTATGATATCCTTGGATTCGGTACATATACTATGTTATGTTGTTTTTCAATTTCAGATAATTTATTTTCCATTTCACATATTTGTTTATTAATATCTTCAAATAAGGTTAGTGAAAAATTAACTGATCCGAATATTTCTTTTTTAATTGTATCTAACACAGGTTCATAATTCATTAATATATTGTATTGATTATAATGTAAAGAATATATTTTCAATTTTTTATGTTTTAACAACAAAATTATTACTGCTCTGGCATATAAATATTTTATCATTGTTTAATTCAACCGCATCTTTTACTACATCATAATATTTATCAAACACAAATGCATAGACAATATACGTGTTATAATCAATATCAAGAACTTTTTTAATAAATCCAATGTATGGATTAGATTCATATTTAACACCATTATGACTAATTATAGCAACATTAAAAATTCTATTCTTCATATATTATTGTGTACAGACATAAAAAAAAGAAACTTGTTCAATAATATCCATTTCATCATTATTTTTTATAATTTTTAGTGCATTGATAAAATTTTTATAATTTTTTTCAACAACATCTTGAGGATCATTGTCTTTACATAAATATGCAATTATGTCATGTAATTTTTGCATTAAAATATTATATAAAATTTCATAATTTTTGTCATCAATTATGTCAATGTTATATTTTTGTTGCAAAATTACACTTTCATTAGTTAGTTTATGATTAATTAATTCACTACACATGAGAAATGTTATTTGTTTTTTGTCTGTCAAATAAATATATTCCAATCTGGTTAATAATTTCTTATTAAGATCTGAATCTTCAATATTGAATGCAGATTGGGTTTCATATGGATTATGACAATACATTATTATAGATCTTGTTTACTATATTAGTATTTTCGTGATTTGGTGTTAATAATTCAATTTTTTATTATGTCACCAGTTCCAAAATGTGTGGTTGATGTACGATTAAGATTTGGAAGAATAGCATAATGCATAAGTAAATATGTAGCTATGAACAATATGATTCCCAATGCAATAGTCATCAATTGAAATTTCCAATATGATTTTTCTTCGCGTTCCTCGTTTGATATTGCATGAATTTTAGCATATCGATTACTCATTATATAATGTTAAGCATTGAAAAAATATTGTTAATACTTATTGTTTTGATAAGCTGATATAAGTTGAAATAATTTATTTTTAACCAGTATACTTTTTTTGGTAATTAAATATAGTCTGAAAAAATCAAGACGATATTAATATATGCCAAATTCTTGCGTTTATTTGCTTGCAAGCTCACCCAAGTAATCATTAATTAATGCACTTTATTGGCAATAATTAATAATTGAATATTTTCAGTATATATTCAAGACGATATTAATATTAATATTAATATTAATATTTGTCAAATTTTTGCGTCTTTTGGGCTCGCCCAAGTAACTATTAATTAATGCACTTTTTGGCAATGATTAATTAATAATTGAATATTTTTAGCATTTATTCAAGACGATATTAATATTTACCAAATTCTTGTATCTTATGGGCGAGCTTGCGAGCCCAAGTAACAATGTTTTTACACACTTTTTTGGTGATCATTAATTAATAATTGAATATTTTCAGTGTTTATTCAAGACGATATTAATATTTACCAAATTTTTGCATCTTGTGGGCTCGCAAGCTTGCCCGAGTAACTATTAATTGATGCATTTTTTGTAATCATTAATTAATAATTGAATATTTTCAGTATTTATTCAAGACGATATTAATATTTACCAAATTTTTGTGTCTTATGGGCTCGCAAGCTTGCCCAAGTAACTATTAATTGATGCACTTTTTAATAATTATTAATTGATAATTGAATATTTTCAGTATTTATTCAAGACGATATTAATATTTATCAAATTTTTGCGTCTTATGGGCTCGCAAGCTCGCCCGAGTAACTATTAATTGATGCACTTTTTGGCAATCATTGTTGTTTTATTAAATGTTTTCCAGATTTTTTTCAAGACGATATTAATATTTGTCAAATTCTTGCCAAATTTTTGCGTCTTATGGGTTCGCAAGCTTGCCCAAGTAACAATGTTTTGCCACACTTTTTTGGCAATCATTAATTAACAATTGAATATTTTCAGCATTTATTCAAGACGATATTAATATTTACAAAAATTTTGCATCTTATGGGCTCGCAAGTTCGCCCGAGTAACGATGTTTTGATGCACTTTTTTGGTAATCATTAAAGACGATATTAATATTTACCAAAATATTGCGTCCTATGGGTTCACAAGCTTGCCAAAGTAACAATGATTTGATGCACTTTTTGGCACAATTAATTGATTAATTGAATATTTTCAGTATTTATTCAAGACGATATTAATATTTACCAAATTTCTGCATTTATTATGTACAGTTAATACCGTTAATACCGTTATCAATATCGTCTAAATTTTAATTTCACCGAACAATGCTCATATAATGAATAGGTTCGCAATCTTGTCGATAGACATATAAATTTGGTAAATGTTAATATCGTTCAAATCCTAAGTTTCATTAAACAATGCTCAGATGACGCTTCGGCGAGCTTGCGAACCGATGGACACATAAATTTGGTAAATGTTAATATCGTCCAAATCCTAAGTTTCATTGAATGACGCTCAGATGACGCTTCGGCGAGCTTGCGAGCCGATAGACACATAAATTTGGTAAATATTAATATTGTCCAAATCTTAGTTTCATTAAACAATGCTCAAATGACGCTTCGGCGAGCTTGCGAGCCGATAGACACATAAGTTTGGTAAATATTAATATTGTCCAAATCTTAGTTTCATTGACTGACGCTCAGATGATGCTTCGGCGAGCTTGTGAGCCGATAGACACATAAATTTGGTAAATATTAATATCGTCCAAATTTTAGTTTCATTAAACAATTCTTAAATGACGCTTCGGCGAGCTTGCGAGCCGATAGACACATAAATTTGGTAAATGTTAATATCGTCCAAATCCTAAGTTTCATTGAATGACGCTCAGATGATGCTTCGGCGAGCTTGCGAGCCAATAGACACATAAATTTGGTAAATATTAATGTCGTCCAAATCCTAAGTTTCATTAAATAATGATCAAATGACGCTTCGGCGAGCTTGCGAGCCGAAAGACACATAAATTTGGTAAATGTTAATATCGTCCAAATCCTAAGTTTCATTAAATAATGATCAAATGACGCTTCGGCGAGCTTGCGAGCCGAAAGACACATAAATTTGGTAAATGTTAATATCGTCCAAATCCTAAGTTTCATTAAAGAATACTTAGATGACGCTTCGGCGAGCTTGCGAGCCAATAGACACATAAATTTGGTGAATGTTAATATCGTCCAAATCCTAAGTTTCATTAAATAATGATCAGATGATGCTTCGACGAGTTTGCGAGCCAAAAAACACATAAATTTGGTAAATTTAATATCGTCCAAATTTTAGTTTCATTGGGTGACGCTTCGGCGAGCTTTCGAACCGATAGACACATAAATTTGGCAATTATTAATACTATTAATTATACATATGATTAGTAATGTTTATTTTTGATAAATAAATTAAAATATTATTTAAACATATACTGTTTATTATCTAATAAATGGAAAATGACACGATAATTAGTTTATTACAAAACATAAGCGATAAATTATCAAATATTGAAAATACATTAAAAATAAATAATAATGGCAATATATGCAAATTATCAAAAATAACAAATAAATTTAGTATTGATAAATTTAAATTTAGTATTGATAATTTTTTTTTAAACGACATATATAATTTGGAATGTATTAATGATATAAGCAATTATTTTGAAGAAGATGTAGTAACAATAATAGATTCGTTAATGTCACAAAATTATCGTAGTCCATATAGCACATCAACTATTAATAAAGACTATATAGCCTTTAGTCCATATAGTACATCAACTATTAATAAAGACTATATTCACAATGACATAACATACAATATAGAAGTTGATTGTAATTATCGTCGTGAATATGAAGTTATTATAACAATAACAAAAATATCATCAAATAATTAATAACGTAATTTTTAACATTATTGGTAGTTTTTAATTTATCAATCTTCTGATACAGTTATATTCAAAAATATCAAAAGATATTTAATATAGTTTAGATATTAGTTTCTTAAGTGTTGCTCAAGGCGAGATTGCAAGCTTTTGGACGTCAAAATTCGGATGATATTTAATATAATGTAAATAATTACTTCAAAAAGCCACTCGTGGCGAGCTTGCGAGCCGATAGATACATAAATTTAGTTGATATTAATAAAATACAAACCATTCCTAAATTAAAAAAGAAGACTTTCAAAATAATACAGTGTGTATATAGATATTTTAATTCGACGAAATATTCACTCATATACGCATATATGTATGAATGAATATTTAAATGCTTGCATAAAGTAATCAGATTGTCAATCAAATGATAATTTTGCATGTATATGGTCTTGTCGTAATGATCATATACATACACAAAGAAATAGGATTAGCGAGAGAATTTACATTGTGTAACAAATATTTATATACACAAGCAAAAAAATATAATAATTATAAATAAAATATTTACGCAAATGCACTAACACTATCAACACTTGTTGTTACAAATGTATCATCATCAACAACAGCTCCACGATAATATTTATGATACACCAAATGTTTAACCATTTCACTTAATCTTTGTTCATCAGTATAAATTTCATAAATTTCATTTGTTATTATGTTGAATAAAAAGTATCTCATTTCTTTAGCAACTGTTAAATTTGCATCTTGGTTTTTCTTATAGAAATTACTGATTGTTTCAACATCTTTTAATTTTTTTTCATTTAATTTATTTTTTTGTGTTATATTTTCTTTAATGTCTTTTTTTGATAACTTTATTTCATCATTTTCAAATCTTGCAAGAATATATGTAGATTTTACTAAAGTTATTATTGCATTACCGCCTGTCGATGAATTGGCAAAAACAATTTCATCACCTTTTTCATGTGTTACTTTCTTAGCTAAATTATCATAATATTTGTCCAATTCTTTTATTTTATCATCTTTTAATGATATTGTTGTTTCTTTCTTATCTAAAAATTGATATAGATATGCATATAATGCCAATTGTATAAAATGTTCTTTTTCTAATGTTTTTACACATTTAAATTCCCACATCTTATTCTTACATATACAATCAATGTGACCAGATAATTTTTTACCAAACAGTTCATTATCATTTTTATGAGCAACTTCAACTTCAAATTCAGCATCATTGGAAATATATTTTTCTAATCTAGAAACACATTTTTCTAAATTCTTTTGTGACAACCACGAGTAATCAGTAATTTGATTCATTTTGAAACTAAATCCAGACACATCAGATACATATTTATTAGCAACATATAATAATTGAGATGGAGTTATATTTTCTAATTCAATATCATCTGGATTAACTGATGATGATGATTGTTTCTTTTCTATTTTTTCTCCTTTATTTAATCTATTAAATATATTCCCAGACAATACATTATCATCATCACTATCACTATTATTATGTTTATCATTTTTACACATTGTAACTAATTTTTTAGAATTAAACATATGATCATATATTGTCATTTTATTTAACAATTTATATTCAAAATATGCAGGTATGGCAGTACCTGTAATTTCAGACACATTTTCATATAATTTATTTTGTTTGGTTTTTATATCAATATCAACTAAAGATGTTGATTTTTGATATAATTTGGTATCAAAATATGAATACGCCTTATTAATAACAGACACTGGTAAATGATTAATTAATTTAGTAACTGCAATCGTTGTTATTTTATTTCCTTTTTTTGCCAATTTTAATTTCTCTTCTTCATAATAACATGTACTTCTAATTGCATTCAAATCCAAAAAAGGTAAATAATTATTTGTATAATGATGAAATACAGTCATTGATTCTTTAGATCTAGTGCATGCCACATACATTTCATTTGGGCATTCAAATGGATTATTATCCTTCTTAAATATTTCAAAATAAGAATCATCAAATCCAAACACAATTATGGCCTTTCTTTCCAAGCCTTTAACTTGATGATATGAAGAAAATACCAATTTACCTTTTAAAACATCTTCGTCTAATTTCTCTTCATTTGATGTTGGAACAAATATTGGTATTTTTTTAGTGTCAGATATGTAATTAGCTAGTAATCTAATTGGTGAACCTTCTGATTTAACTGATGGTGCAATAATAAATATATCTTCTGGTTTATATTTATTCAAATACATATCAATTTCAACATATATTCTGTTACCAGCATTATATTTAGTGTCTGTTTTGTTATCATATTTACTACCGTATTTGGATGCATATGCATTTCCAAAAGTATCACATATAATATATCTAACTTGAGGACCAGGTTTTGTTGCCACTATTTTATTTTGTCCTCTTAACATACATTTATTAACAAAATCCGCAATTTCATATGTTACTCTAAAACTTGTTGATAATTTTAATGATGACCATGGCAAATCATTAAATTTGAATATTTTCTCGGCCAATGTAATATATCTTGCATCTGCATTGTTAAATTGATATATACTTTGATATTCATCACCTAATATACAAAATTGACATTTATTCTTATTGTCCTTAACAACTTTGCATATCAACTCAAAATATAATGGAGTCATATCTTGTGCCTCATCAATTATAATCATATCAAACATATAATCCGCTAATTTCTTTTTATTCTTGTTTTCTGGTTTTAATATGTTTATTATGCCTGTATCAGTAAAACATTCTCTGTCATAATATCTAACACAGAAACTATGATAAGTATTAATGGTTAAATTCTTTATTTCTAACTCAACTGCTCTTTTTCTAGTCTCACAACATAATTTCCTATTATATGTAAAGAAACATATGTTAACATCAGGATGAGTCTTCGCAATCCAACATATAGTCGTTGATTTACCACATCCAGGAGCTCCATTACACACCACATTATTACCTTCTTTCAGGGCATTAATTACAGCTTGTTGTTCTATTGATATTGATGGTAAATCGGTCATAATTATATTTATATACAAAATGACCTTTATGCATTAAAATTTCAATTTTTTTGTTTATATACGAAAAAAAATTGAAATTACACATTCCTTATGAATTTCAGTTATAGATTACAGGTACGCGACCTGTTGTTTGAAACTTTAAAAACAGAATGTATAAACACGGCTACACCGAAACAAACAGTACTTTGGTTAATAAAGTACCGTTTAGAGAATACAAAATCAAATGTATTGATGATCACAAAACAACGTTTTTGATTACTTTTGATTATGTATTACGTACACGTGGATCTGATTATATCGTATATAATCAGAATCATAATCATGAACACCCCAATCATTTGTGTGAAAATCATTTAAATGATATGTGTTCAATTGGGTATGAATGCAAACGATTACATTTGAAGAAAAACTATAAACATAGTCCCGACTATATTTCATCAGTTAAAAACAAATGTTGTCATCGTTGTGGAAATTACATCACTAACAAGGACTTTGTTGAATTGTTAAAAAAAGTCAAAAATGAGCATGATGATAAGAATGATAAATATCATTCAATAAAATCAATCAATGACTTTTATTACAATTTTGGAAATAAAAAATTCACATTGAACAATAGGACATTGTCCATATATGATTTGTCTTGTACTTTGGGCTTGGTAAGAAAATTATTGTTATATTCGAATATAACAGGATCCGATGATATCCATAAAATGGATAACATAATAAAACAAGACGAAAAATATATATGCAAAAAACATCAAAGTAATACATGCCCACTAGGATTCAGTTGTCCATATATTCACATTTGTAGTGTGAAAAATAAGCCATTATTAGAAAATGATAATGACTTTAATATTGATGCATGTTTTGATGTTGATAGTATTGACGATATTTTAGTATGGAAATTATGATTTCATATTTTTCAAGGCTTCGATGTAAAAATCGTCATTGCTATTTTTGTTTATTGTATTATTAAAAACTATTTGGTTGTTTACATATTCATTTCTAGATATTTCTTTTATTGGTTCAATATCATTACTTCCATTTAATGTACTATTTACATATTCATTAACATAATTATCACTCTTAAATACTTTTTCATTATCAATATAATCATTAATCATATCATCAATATTGTCATTGATGTTATCATATTTTTCAAATGATTTTTGTGGTTTGGGTTTCTTACTTAATTTTTTGGGAACTGTTTTGTTATTTACATTGTCTGATGATGAAAATGTGATAAAAACAACAATTAATATAAAAATAACTATTATTATGATCCAATTAATAATATTCACTGTACATATTTCTGTCATTATATAATATTGTGTTATAATTATAATATGTTAGGAAATAACAAAGAAACATTGCAAGACATAATGTTATTATTAAACAGTGACAATTATTTAGAAGCAGCTTCTAAATTAACAAATCCAAATGTACAAATTCTTAATGGAAATAATATATTGCACATTGCAGCAATTAGGGGAAAAGAAAAAAACATTTATGAATTATTATCATTAACTAATATTAATATTTTCTATACAAACGATAAAGGAAACACATGCTTTCATTTATTATTTATTAATGGATGGGATAAAATAGGCATTGATTTAGTTACTAAATATAGCAAATCATTAATAAAAATTAATAATTTAAACCAACAAATTGCATTTATGTGTATGAATAGAATTGATACATTTAAACAGATTATTAACTTGATGATAATAAATAATTGTCTCAGTGTTTTAGATTATGAATATTTATTGAACAGAGGTAATTTTTATCAACATTTACTATTAAAATGTAAGAATGACAAAAAATATAAACAAATTATGATGGATATATTAAATAATCACAAACCGTCAATAAATTTATTAACAATATTTACAAAAATTAATGATCATGAACTATTTAATGAATTTATTAATCATGATGAAAAATATGCAAAATCATATGTAAATAAAATAGATGATAATGAATTGACAGGATTAATATATGCAATAATTAACAAGAATTATGAAATATCAAAAACGTTACTTGGATTGGGTGCTAATCCTAATTATGGATTATATGATAATAGTAAACTACCATTAAACTTATCAATATATAAGTGTTTAGACAACATTACAATATTATTGTTGGAAAATGGTGCTGATCCAGATGTTACTGATTTGTATAAAAATACACCATTACATTATTTGATAGAAAAAGTAAATGCAAAAAAAACACCACTAAGAATATTATTGTTGGCATTAAGTAAAAGTAAAAATATTAACATACCGAATTACAAAAATAATACAATTATTCATTTATTATCTAAATATAGTCTTATATCATATACATTTGATGCAATAAAACACAAACAACCAGATTTCACAATAAAAAATTTACATAATCAAACACCATATAATTATTTGGATGAAAATGAAAAGAAAATATTAATAAATAATAATGTACAAATTGCTGATAATACAATCTTACATGTTATTAATGATAAAACTGAAAGAGATATATTTTCTTCAGATCCAATACATAATTTAATATATACTTTGTATATTTTGAATAAATATGATTCCTTGACTATACCAAATCAAGAATTAATTAAGAGTAAAAGATTAATGGATTTTGTAATGATGTATATAAATGATATATATATGAATGAATATAGTAAAAGAATATTATCTGTTATTAGAAATTTAACACAAATTGGATATATAATATTACCTCATTATGTTTTATGGTATGATAAGAATATACATTACATTAATCCATATTTTGAATTATATTTTGCCAAGGCACTAAATAATGATAAAAGATTTGTTTATGTAAAAATAACAAGAGTATTTTCCGGAACAATGCATGCAAACTGTTTACTATATGATAAAATATTAAATGTTGTTACTAGATTTGAACCGTATGGATATATAATTCAAGCTTCATGTAAAACATCAAATTGTAATGATGAATTAGATGATACATTACATAAATTAATAGATAATATAGTCTTTAAATACAAAAAAGTTCATATTAAATACGAATCACCCAATGTTTATATGAAGGATATTAAACCACAATTATTTAGTGATGATACTAATTCTTTAAATCTTAAATTAACTGATCCTGAGGGATATTGCTTAGCATGGTCATTTTGGTTTATTGAATTAAAATTATCAAACCCTGATGTTGATAATAAAACATTATTGTCTAAAGAATTTAACAATTTGGCAAACGGATATTTGATATATATAAGGAATTATTCAAAATTATTAATTGATGCAAAAAAGGAAATAATGATGAATATGGGATTTAAAAACAATGATTTTTTTAATCGTGAATACACAATGCAACAATTGAAAGTTATTGTTAATTATTTGAGTGAAAATATAAGAAAAAAATTGAAATAAAATTATTTGATTATTTATCCGAACAATTGACAATCAACCATGAATAAATATGTGGAAAAATGTAGAGAATTGTTACATGTTAATCAAGTTGAAGATTGTTTAAAATTCAATAATGACAGATATAGATATCCAATGATATATCAACAATTACTCAATGAAATATCATTAGATAAAGAATTACAAAACAGTATTCTCAGTAGTGTGTATTGTGGTGATGATAGTATTGATTTAACAAAACATTTTAATAAATCAAAATGGTTTAAGTACTTTGGAAATAAATCTCGTGATTTAGGTGCGTTTCGTATTAAGTCAAGAATATTTGGTGGTATGTTTGTCGATATGACTTTATATACTTATTACGATAATATGAAAATATTGAACAAAACTGTTGTCAAAAAATGTGGTAATGAAATAAAAAATGACGAAAAAGTGATTTATAACAAATATTATGGATTATGTGCCAAATCAAATCATACTAAATCACTAAATGAAATATGTGAATGTATTAATATTAATAAACATGAAGAGTACATTAAACAACAACAGTCTTAATTAATTTATTTATTTAACATTTTCACAAACATTCAATATATTCTTAATATTATTTTTGGTTGGCAGTAACAATGTTGTTAATAATAAATCATAAAAATTCATGTTCAAAAAATCTCCTAATGATTTGATATTTTTGCAATATAATTCTTCAGTGTAAAAAAAATTATTCATTATTGCAATATTATGAGTCATTTTAGAAATATTTATTTCAACTATAAATAACTTATCATTATTATTATATTTACTCAATGTTTTAAACACATTATTGATTGTATAAAATCTACCATCTTCTTTTGAAGGATCAATAATTTCATTTGCAGATAATATTTTATAGAATTGCACATTTTTAGTAATTTTACGAAAATTGTTAATATTGGTTATGTACATTTGATGTTAATACGTTAAATATTCTTAAAGTAACTTGAGAAAATATTTGCAATGTGAATAGGATGATAATTGTTTAGTAATTATTAATATCATCTAAAATTCTTATTTTATTGAATAACGCTTAGGCAAGCTTGCGAGCCGATAAGACGATAATTATTTGGTAATTATTGATATGGTCCAAATATCAATGTTCATTGAATGACTTTTCGGCGAGCCGAAAAGACGATAATTATTTGGTAAAATCAATATGGTCCAAATCTCAATGTTCATTGAATGACGCTTCGGCGAGCTTGCGAGCCGATAAGACGATAATTATTTGGTAAATATCAATATCATCCAAATCTCAATATTCATTGAATGACGCTTCGGCAAGCTTGCGAACCGATAAGACGATAATTATTTAGTAATTATTGATATTGTCCAAATCTTAGTTGTGTCAAATGACGCTTCGGCGAGCTTGCGAGCCGAAAAGACGATAATTATTTAGTGAATTCAATATCATCCAAATCTCAATGTCATTGAATGGCGCTTCGGCGAGCTTGCGAGCCGATAAGACGATAATTATTTGGTAAATTCAATATCATCCAAATCTCAATGTCATTGAATGGCGCTTCGGCGAGCTTGCGAGTCGATAAGACGATAATTATTTAGTAATTATTGATATGGTCCAAATCTTAGTGTTTATTAAATAACGCTTCGGCAATCTTGCGAAGCCAATAAGACGATATTGATAATTACTAAATAAATATCAATATCGTCCAAATTTCAATATTGTCCAAATATCGATGTTCATCAAATAATGCTTCGGCGAGCTTGCGAGCCGATAAGACGATAATTATTTAGTAATTATTGATATAGTCCAAATCTCAATGTTCATTGAATGACGCTTCGGCGAGCTTGCGAGCCGATAAGACGATAATTATTTAGTAATTATTGATATAGTCCAAATCCCAATGTTCATTGAATGACACTTTGGCGAGCTTGCGAGCCAATAAGACGATAATTATTTGGTAAATATTGACACAATCCAAATCTTAGTTGTGTCAAATGACGCTTCGGCTCGCAAGCTCGCCGATAAGACGATAATCATTTGGTAAATTCAATATAGTCCAATTTCAATATTCATTGAATGACGCTTCGGCGAGCTTGCGAACCGATAAGACGATAATCATTTGGTAAATTCAATATAGTCCAATTTCAATATTCATTGAATGACGCTTCGGCGAGCTTGCGAGCCGATAAGACGATAATTATTTAGTAAATTCAATATAGTCCAAATCTTAATGTCATTGAATGACTCTTCGGCGAGCTTGCGAGTTTAAAAGACATGCAAATTTAGTTTTGAAACATTAACATTGATATTTAATGTTTTAATAGTCATAAATTATTATCAACATACTGTTTAATATGTAAATCGGTATTAAAATCAATAAACTTCAATTAGTTATAATACGAAAACTCATTGAGAAATACTAAACAAATATAAAAAAATTAAGAGACTTTTTAATATTCCAATAAATTATGTATTTATACATTATATTATCTTACTATTTGTGGTTCCATATCAATTAAAACAATTCTAATTGCTAATATTCCATATTTCTCTTCGTCTTGTTTTGTATAAAACTTATAATAAATATTCTCTCCATCTTCAATTGTGTTTATTCCAGGTAATGTGCGTCTCAGTCCTTCTTGAGATAAATATTCTTCAAATGACTTATATTTGGTAATTCTTATTATTTTTGCTTCAACATAATCAATTGTCATGTCATTTTTCTTTTTGTTAATTATTATTTCATCACCAACATTTAATTCAGAAAAAATTCCTTTATTTAATCGTCCTTCAATTGTTTTTTGTTTATTTTTAATATAATCAAACCATGGTTCTTGAACATTGATTGATTTAGTTATTTTCATTATATTTATAGAAATAACAATAATTATTACAATCCAACTTCTTCACGTAAATATTTGGCAACATCATAATGTTTGTATAACCATATATTATATAACTTAAAATCTTCTTTAGTAAATCCAATTTCTTTGTGAAAATATTTAACAATATCAAGACGACCACGATCGCATATATATACACATGCTTGGTTGTTGTCTGATTGAAAATCATGTTTATTAAATCCAATTTCTTTATGTAAATATTTGACAATGTCGATGTGATTATTTATACAAGCCCGTCGACATGGCAAATTATTTTGACATTGAAAATTATGTTTTGCAAATCCAATTTCTTTGTGTAAATATCTAACCATATCAACATTACCATTTTGACAAGACCATATACATGATAATTGAATAACATCACAAGTTTCACGATGTTTAGTTATGTTATAATTCATTTCTTTATGTAAATATTTAATGATATCAATGTGATTATTTATACATGCAGAACGAAATGCGGATTTTTTGTAGTCAAATATTGATAATCCAATTGATTCATGAAAATATTTAACAATATTAATATGGCCATTTTTAAATGGTGAAAAAATGCATTCATGAAAATCCATTGCTGTTAATTTAACACATTGATGCAAATATATTACAATATCAATATGTCCATTACAACAAGACCAATTAAGCATAGATTTATACACATTTTCGCAATCATTTTTCATTAATTTTACTTCTTCATGTAAAAAATAAAGCAAATTATTACAAGATGTATGATTATAATTCCAATAATTATCTGAAATTATTTTAGTTTCTCCAAAACAATATTTATAAACATTATTTATATTCCAAAAAGATTTATTGAAGTTAATAAGTATGTTGCAATTGATTATATTATATTTAATCATTGGCAATGATAATGAATTACATTCAATTATAAATTCGATTAATATTAATGAATTTATGAATTTTGCATCAAATAATTCACTTTGTAATTTTTCACATTTAATTTCAGGAAAATCATCAACATCATAACAATATTGTCTTAAAACATCAACAAATTTAATGTAATTTTTTGGTAATCTTGTAATTGTTAATTGATTACCATTAAAAAATGCATCACGTGTATCAAATAATACGTCAAATATACGTTTATTATCGTAATGAATTATTTCAGCACGTTGATCAATTTTGGATATTGTAAACTCATTATTATTAATTATGTTAAAAGTGTCATTCATTATTATAAATTAACAGTAGTATCATTTTTCAATTTGAACATTACATTTCATTTTTTTGGAAATAATAATGGCAATATGTATTATTGGCTTGCAAGCTTGCCGAAGTGTCATTAAGAATAATTAGAAATGTTGATGATATTAATAAAAAACCAATCATTAAATACTCAAATCTATAATATTATTAACATTTAAATAAGCAATGGTTTTTATGTATTTGTTATTTCTCATAAAGTTTAAAAACCATTTACAATTTCGGATATCATCCGGAAAAATTAGGTTTTTGTCCATTAAAAATTTCAATGTATTTAGTACATTTTCATCATCGAAAATACAACCATATAGATTAACACCAAGATAATTTAAATCAATACTACCTAAATTTACATGTCCATTTACCCACAGATGGTTAAGTATCGTGATGTTTTGTGAAATTAAACATGAGTTAATACATCTTTGATAATTAATTGTATTTTTTTTATAACAATATTTGAAAAAATTAATTCTATCGGATCCACACATATATCCAGATAATTTATGGATTGTCTCATCTTTAATTTTTTTATTTTTGCACAAATGTTTGAACAAACTAAAATTATCTATTACAGTACAACATTCTATTAACAATTCATTTAATGTATAGTTGGTAAATTCATGAACATTATTATTTAAGATATATTTTTCTATATTATTATCAAAATTTATATCTGTATGTGATGAAAAAATATTGTATATGTTAATACTATTGGCAGAAAAATGATACATTAAATCATAGAACATGTCGAAATTGTGATTATTATTATCAAGTATAATATTAATTATCAATTTAAATTGATTTAATCCAACTGTGTTAAATACAAATATAATGAAATTACTATTTTCATGCACCAATGATTTTATAATATAATTTGATATTTGATTATTGTCAATAGCACGTAAATTGAATTCAATTGAAATATTATTGTTAATGCAATAATTAATTATGTTTTCATCTGATGACATTAGATAATGTTTGTACTTATTTATTAATGATTTGTTTGAGTTAATTAAATATTTGTCAGTATTTACTAATTTAAAGAACAATAGATTATTTACATGTGATATTTGACGAGATGTATTTTTTCTACTATATTTAAATATATTGAATATATGGTCCATTGATTAATTCATAATATTATTTTTTCGTGAATAAATTATTTTCATTTTTTTTAAAAAATTGACATTATTTTGTTCAAAATAACATATTATTATTCATAACAAATGTCTCTTAATACTGAATATATTAATATATTATCTGAGTGTGATAGTCATGAAGCATTACTTAAGTTTTTTAACATAGAATATAATAAAAATAAATGGTATTCTGATGAAGTGATTGATTTAGATCATATTGAATGGACAATTAATTTTATTGATGATATCAAAAAATTATCATATAAAATCAATCATAAACAATCAAAGAAAATACTAGGACAACTGAATGATTACATAAATGATCCAGAAAATAAATATGCTGATTATAAATTTACATTCAATCCTGTAATATATGATGGTGAAATAGTTAATATAATTATGTTGCCATCAATTATATGTATTAAACACAAAGATGGACGATATTTAATTATTGGTAATCCAGCTAGTAATCCATGTATGTTAACAAATGAGTATAATTGGTGGTATAGTCATTCTGTGTATAAATGTTTTAATAAAAAACTATCATTAAAAGAAATGTTTAAATACATTAAAATCGCCGTTCGAAATTTTGGTAACATGAATTTTAGGATATTTGAAAGAGATTAATTACAATTAATTACTATATTATTTGATTTTTTAATGTGTTTATTTATTTTATATTCATTAAAAAAAATCAGCAATTCCAATGGATTAAGATAATTATTAATTATATTATTTGGCAATTGCCAGCCATAATTGATATAAAATATTTTATTGTATGGATCTGATTTATATATTTGGTGAATAATTGTTTTTTCTAATTGTTCAAAAGTTAATAAGTCTCTAAAACATGACAACATATAAAAACAATTAATATTTGGTATCATTTGACGGTTAATTTCTTCATAATTACTGTTTAAATCATATATATTTCCTACCATTATTACATCATCTTTTATTTTGATAATTGATGTTCCTAAATCACCAAGAATTATAACAAAACCAAATGTTTCTATTTCATAATAACTATCATTTATCTTGTATGTTATTGATTTTATGTTCTTAATATTTGTTGCACCGTAATATGATTTTTTATCCAACCAATGTATAAAAATATTTTCGGGTTTCATGTCACTTATAAAAATATTATTTTGTGCCAATAAATAATGTGTAGCAAGATAACTTATGCATATGTAATCAATTAATTTTATAACATTACATTTAATTTGGTTTGGCAATATAATCATATCATCACCATTATCATTTGTATACTTGTTATATTGAATATACTCAAATAATTGATGTATATTTACAATGTTTGTTTTTCTAATGTCAGGTGGTCTATTTTTAAACCATGGTGGTCCACTATAAGTATTTTTCAAATCAATTTCTTGTTCTTTGTTCAAACCATATTTTTTCATAATGATTCTATTTATTTTATCCGAATTACATGTTGCGTAATTTAACATAAGAGGTAAGTGTACCGTTTTGTCATACAATTGATGTATATACATTAATATCAATGCTTCTGTTGTAATATCTTCAAAACTATGAATATACAAAATATTGTGTATAATATTAATGTTAAATAACGATTCATTATTAACATGTGATTCTTTAATAACAATTGGGATTTTAATGGATTTGTTATTTATTAACAATGTTGCATAATTTTGTTCGGGCACAAAAACTTTTCCAAATCCACCTTCACCAATAATTTTTTGACAATAGTCATCAGATTTTAGTAAATCAAACAATTGTAATTTTATGTCATTGATATTGTCTTTATGAGATAAGTTGTTTATGTAATTAACAATTGTTTTGTATTTCATAAAAATATCGTCTTGTGAATGTTTATTTCCACCTGATAATATTTTATGTAAATATTTATTCATTTTGTATTTGTTATTTATCGATGAATAATAATTATATTTTGATTCATACACGATATTCATATATATTATCAATACAGGTTTAAATTATATATCAATCATTATTAACAATATTAACATTAACATATATATAATGGAAAATAATATTGGAATATTAGATCCTCTTGGAAAGAATCCAAATCCACTAAACAATCAACCTTATTCAGATAAATATCGTGAATTAGCAAAATATTGGACTAAATTTCCAATATATTCTCAAGCAAATGAAATTATAAAGACGATACAAGATAATCAAGTTATTATGATTGTGTCTGGAACTGGAAGTGGTAAAACTGTGCTCGTACCAAAATATGCATTACATGTGTTAAAGTACACTGGTAAAATTGTAGTTGTGTTGCCAAAACAAGTTATTACAAAAAAAGCTGCTGATTTTGCCAAAGACACACTCGATGTACATACAAATCAAATTGGATATCAATATAGGGGTGCTCCATCAAATGCATCTTCTAAAAATACTCAATTGTTATATGCAACAAATGGAACTATAGTTAATAAAGTAATGAACGATCCATTTTTATCTGAATATGATTGTGTTATATTAGATGAAGTACATGAAAGACAGGTTCAAATTGATTTATTATTATATTTGTTACGAAAAACTTTGTCGTTAAGACCAGAATTTAAGTTGATATTAATGAGTGCGACTATCGATATAACTTTATTTAAAAATTATTTTGATAAAGAAACATTTGGTGTTATTAATACACCAGGTGTTAAGAATTACCCGGTCGAATCAATATTTTTAGATAAATCTATAAATAAAAATGATTATTTGGAAAAAGCCATATCAATAATTAAAGAAATTGACAAAAGCAATGATAAAGAAATAGCACCAGATGTTATATTTTTTGTGCCCAGTGTCTCTGATTGTATTAAAATGTGCAAATTACTTTATAAACATAAATTACAGGATTTTTGCATTGAAGCATATGCAGGTATATCTGATGAGAAAGTTGAAATAGTACAAAATGCAGATAAATATAAAACATTAACACCAGACAGTGATAAATATTTGCGAAAAGTAATTGTTGCAACTAATTTTGCAGAATCGAGTTTAACTGTTTCTGGGTTAGGATATGTTATTGATTCTGGATATGAAATATTTAGTTATTATGATCCATCAACTGACGCTAAAGTTATTGAAAAACAATATACTTCAAAAGCAAGTATTATGCAAAGAAAAGGAAGAGTTGGTAGACTATCACCTGGCATTTGTTATCATTTATATACCGAAGATATGTTTGAAAATAAATTTGAGAAATATAATCCAGCACAAATACGTACTAGTGATATTACATCAGATTGTTTAAAATTTATGAATGATGATGCAATATTAACTGTTGAAAATTTAGTAAAATTATTAATGTCTTTTATTGAACCACCAAAACCTAAATATATAAATGCAGCTATTGATAAATTAGAATTATTAGATCTTGTTAAAGATAAACAAATAACTGATTTTGGTAAAATAATTGCAGACACTGGACTAGAACCCATGTATGCGATATCTATATATTGTGGAAAATCATTAAATTGTTCTCGTGAAGTTATTAGCATATTAAGTATGATCGATGCCATGTCTGGGAAAATAGATAATTTGTTTAGAGAACCAGTACAAATGGATGATAATAAAAAATCAGAATTAACAAAGAAATATGAAAAAGCAAGAAAAGATTTGATGAGTAATTTGGGAGATCACATAGCCATATACAATATATTCCGTAAATATATTCAATTGAGAAAAGATCATAAAAAATTAGATAATTGGTTATTTAAAAATTTTATTAACACGAGTGTTTTGGTTAAAGCATATATGTATTATAATAAAATTAAGAATTCAATGAATATGGAAGTTGAAGTAAATAATGATGTATTAAAAGACTATACTATTAATGAATGTATATTGATAAGTTTGGGTTATGGATTTAGAATTAATGTAGCAAAAAGAGATGGTGAAAGTTACGATACAAGGAAATTAGACGGTGCGTTAATGAATAAAAACAGTTTGATGAGCAAAAAAGCTGACAAAGTATTTTATCATGAATTAATGACAACAGAAAATAAGAATGAAATAAATATAGTCTCGGGATTGAGTGATAAAATAATGAAAGCAATTAAATCAATAAATATAAGGTAATTTCACACCCGGTAAATATTATATATACTATAGTAATATCATATTACATGACGTGTAATAGATGTTGCCAAGAAAATTGTTGTTGTAAATGCAAATGTTGGAAAGAAGTATGCGTAAGATCATGTTGTCATCGCGATTGGCATCATAAAACACGCAAATTTGTTAGAGTTAGGTGCCGTCATAATAATCATCACGATGATAGTATAAGTACTACATCAACAAGATCGTCATAAATAAATTAGTTCAATGATATATTCCTAGCAATTAAATGCATGAAACTATTTTTCCAATGACACATTTTTTGTTCAATATATATGTCTGTATGAATGTTGTTGTTGTTAAATATTTGATTAAATTTAAAAATATTTAAATCAATATCAACACCAATACACGTATTTAGAATTTTGTCTGATACCAATATTACTGATTTATTTGGGAATATTTCCTTTAATTTTAATATATCTTCTCGCGATTGAGATCTAGAAGAGTCAAAATCATTAATTATTACTATTTTTTGGTCAATTTTACATATACTATCACTTGTATATAATTCATTAATAACATTTATATTACTGAACATAATGACATTTTTGTCTCCATAAACATTCCTAATAACATTACAAAAAACCGTCTTGCCACTGTAACGACCACCTTCTAATAATGTGATATCTGATGATATCATTAAATTACAAAACCAATTTATTAATTTTTCCGGATTATTATTCGCGATAATTTTGAAATATTGTTGAACTTCTTTCTTGTAGATATCTAATTCACTGAATTCGTGATATGCTTCGAATAATGGTGTAATGTTAATATGTCCGTTGTTAAATTTAATGGTTCTTGGCATCACAGTCATTGATTTTACATATATTAGTTCATTGATTTTTAAGTGTTAGAATTTCATTTTTTTTGACGATATTAATTTTTATTTATGATTATTAATATCATCTAGATCCCAATCTTACTGAATGCCATCTAGTGACGCTTCGGTGAGCTGGCGAGCCGATAAGACGATATTTATTTGATAATTATTAATATCGTCCGAATCTGGTGTTTATTAAATAACGATTCGGCGAGCTTGCGAGCCGAAAAGACGATATTTATTTGATAATTATTAATATCGTCTAAATCTTGTGTTTATTAAATGACGCTTCGGCGAGCTCGCGAGCCGATAAGACGATATTTATTTTATAATTATTAATATCGTCTAAATTTGATGTTACTAAATGACGCTTCGGCAAGCTTGCGAGCCGATAAGACGATATTTATTTTATAATTATTAATATCGTCTAAATTTGATGTTACTAAATGACGCTTCGGCAAGCTTGCGAGTCGATAAGACGATATTTATTTTATAATTATTAATATCGTCCGAATCTGGTGTTTATTAAATAACGATTCGGCGAGCTTGCGAGCCGATAAGACGATATTTATTTGATAATTATTAATATCGTCCGAATCTGGTGTTTATTAAATAACGATTCGGTGAGCTTGCGAGCCGATAAGACGATATTTATTTGATAATTATTAATATCGTTCGAATCTTGTGTTTATTAAATGACGATTCGGCGAGCTTGCGAGCCGATAAGACGATATTTATTTGATAATTATTAATATCGTCTAAATTTGATGTTACTAAATGACGCTTCAGCGAGCTTGCGAGCCGATAAGACGATATTTATTTAGTAATTATTAATATCGTCCAAATTCAAATGTTGTTTAATGTCGCTTCGGCGAGCTTGCGAGCCGATAAGACGATATTTATTTAGTAATTATTAATATCGTCCAAATCTTAGTTTTATCAAATGACGCTTAAGCGAGCCAACAAAACAATAATTATTTGGTAATTATTGATGTCGTTCAAATTTAAATGTTGTTTAATGTTGCTTCGGCGAGCTTGCGAGCCGATAAGACGATATTTATTTGGTAATTATTAATATCGTCCAAATCTCAATGTTGCTTCGGCGAGCTTGCGAGCCGATAAGATGATATTTATTTTGGTAATTATTAATATCGTCCAAATCTCAATGTTGCTTCGGCTCGCAAGCTCGCCGAAAAGATGATATTTATTTGATAATTATTAATATCGTCTAAATTTGATGTTACTAAATGACTCTTCGGCGAGCTTGCGAGCCGATAAGACGATATTTATTTGATAATTATTAATATCGTCTTAATTTGATGTTCCAAATAACGCTTCAGTGAGCTTGCTAGCAGATAAGACGATATTTATTTGATAATTATTAATATCGTCTAAACTTGATGTTATTGAATAATATTTAGTGATGCATCGGCGAGCTTGCGAGCCGATAAGACGAAAAAGATGCGTATTATCATTACGATGATAATTTATAAAGTATCTTGAAAAATATATGAAATATAATGATGTCGAATTTAAATTCAAAATAACTAATTCGAATAACAAATATGGCACTTACTATATTTGCGTAGATGAAATACACATTCATTCAGTTAAACAGATACAGCACGTGACCATTTTATTGATTTGATTGAATCACATCTACTTCCAGTTCTTGTCATGTCTGTGTTGAATAACAATTCTTATGTTTCGTTGCATAACGACTACTTTTATGCGATTAAAGATCAGAATGCATTGCCTAACGAATCAACTGTCGCCAGACAATTGTTCAAAAGTTTGGATTTGATGTCATATGTGATGGAGTTTCTGAGTGAATATGATAAGATGGTTTGTTGTTTGGTGAATGCAACTTGTGTTGCAGTATGGTTGAAAATGCCAATAAAAAAACATCAACCACTTGCACATGGTCAATTATTCAGATTCGATGACACACCTGCATTATTTAACAAATATCGTGTTTTGGCACTTAAAAACGCATTGAACACAAGAACAAATATATTTGATAAGTTTGCAAATTGTATCATTGGACCTGAACCATATTATCTCACGGAGATAATTTATGACAATAAAAGATCCGGAACGTTTTTGTGTTTCAAACAAGTTGATGATGACAATGATCCTGATTATGCATTTACTTTTTATAACAACTACATAAACAGTGTATACTCATTATTCAATTATGAAATAACAGAAAAACACTGGTGTGCGGTTATTGCAAATTTGAGTTACTATACACGTATTTCGTGTGAATCAGAGTCTTTGGTACTTACACATGCACTCAAGTACCTTAAATCACGAAATTTTGACCATATTGATAAGACTTGTCGAGGAAAAGATCTCAAATCTTCTTCACCAAGATGCATTTCATTAATGTGTCGTCACTCCACATATAGGACAATGAATCATGATAGACATGAGCTACGTGCAATGGGACACTGTGAATGTTCACGCAGATAATATGTATTTTTTTTATTGACGTAAACGCATCCACATGCCACATTAGATTTGTCCACAGTTAAAATCATGTTAAACAAATAAAAATATTTATAATTAGATATTATAATTGTAAAAAACATATATTCACTTATTAAATTTTACAGAATATAAGGATTAACTAATTACTTCTTAAAATGTCTATCCATTGGTAAATACTTATTAATTGGTAAATAAGTATAAAAGTAGTTATCACATATCATGTCTTTTTTAGTTTCATTCATATAATCTAGCTTCAAGACATTTTTTACACAATCATTAAACTTTTCATCTATTTTATTTCCTTTTTCACCAAGTACTTTTTCTCTTATCTCTCTTTGTGGACCATAAAATCTTTGTGATGGAGTAAGTGTAGTTTGTACTTGTTGCCAATATTGTGCATTGTTTATTTCATCACACGTATTATAATGAATTGTTTTGCATTCAGCAAGTTTTTTTTCTTGTGCCTTGATGTTATCTTCTTGTGCTTTAGCATTGGCAGCGGTTTGTTGTTGGCCAGCTTCCCGCTGTGCAACATAAGCTATTTGGGCAGGTGTGGGTGGATTTCTTTTAGGTGCCATTTCTTTATATTGTTAAATTTTTTCTCATTTAACAATATAAAGAAATGGCACCTAAAAGAAATCCACCCACACCTGCCCAAATAGCTTAAATTTGCGATTTAACATTTTAATTTTGTCAATGAAAAATCCATTTCATTCAAATTCATTAAACAACATTAAATATTCGTATAGTAATGACTATATTTGTAA
>Ga0255138_1000061_pt1 | contig 30571 bp, 22 predicted proteins | sample Law_Colum_RepA_8_FD_188545 | JGI IMG/M metagenome (GOLD analysis project Ga0255138, IMG submission 188545) | Freshwater microbial communities from St. Lawrence River, New York, United States - Law_Colum_RepA_8d | ecosystem: Environmental > Aquatic > Freshwater > River | place: USA: New York... | reverse complement strand
AGTAAATTTATACACATTTTTAAGTGAAATTAATTATTTGATTGCAAAATATTGTGGTTTTGTGTAAAATATCGCAGTTTTCACAATGGTTATATACTTACCACTAATTTTTAAGTAATTTATCCTACAAATTAAATTTAAATTTACATAAATTTTTTAAGCATGTAATTTACTGTTCCTTTAAATATATTTTCAGTCACACATAATATTATGTTATATTATATTCACTGATAACCATCTTTTAACATGTTCTGTCATTTTCCAACATTATAATTATCTTCAAAAGCATTCGTATTTATTTTGCAAATGTAAGTATTAATATAAATTATTTTTAATTTATTGTGCACATACAAATTTATATCATGTGTAGTATTTCTAATGTATTTATTAACTTTTAATTATTGTCATTAGTCACTTAATAAAAACCAGAACAAAACGATGTTAATATTTATTGTCATGTCGGCTCGCAAACTTTTTGAAGTGTCATTTGATGAAACTAAATTTTTGGATAAAATTAATGTTCACCAAACAAATGCCAACTTATTGTCTCACAAGCTTGCAAAAGAGTTATTTGATAAAACTTTTGTTCAAACAATATTAATGGTCTTGTTAAATAATTATTGTCTTTTTGGCTTGTGAGCGTTATTTAACGAAACTTCGATTTGAACAATATTGATAATTACCAAATAAATATCGTCATTTAATAAAACTTGGATTTTGGACAATATTAATGTTCATCAAATTTATGTGTTTTGTTAACTCACAAGCTCGCCGAAGCGTCATTTGACATAATTTATCGAAACTTAGATTCGGACAATATTAATAATTATCAGGCAAATATCATTTTGTCGGCTCGCAAAATCGCCGAAGCGTCATTCAACGAAATTCGGATTTGAACGATTAATAACTTAAAAATATTGTAAACGTCGGACTTCAGTTTATTTGCAAATATTAATATCTTACATAAATTGTTTGATCCACACGCTAATATTGGCAAAATTATCAACGTGTTATTTTTACTGAAAAATTCTTTGTTTACAACATTGTGTGTTCAAATAAATGACAATTTTACGAGATATTAATTTTTCATTGATTATATAAAAAAACACCGAACTAAAATAAATATTTTCGCAAAAATCAATCCCGACTCAATATTTAGACATTGATTATCGATTAAGATTACTTGCAAATTTAGCCAAATCTCATATTTCAGTAAAAAATATTGTTTTATTAACCATAAATGATAATTTTTTTAGAAAATTAAGATTTTCAAATTTCATTGGTTTTTTCTTTACACTTAGGAAAAGTGCTGTATTTTATGGATTTACATTCTCACATATTTTTTTAAAAAATTCACTGGAATATTTGTTGGGTTATTTTTATGAAAATAGGACAGTGTAACAAAGATTCATATGAAATTTGAAGAATTTACGGATCAACAAAAAAATATCATGTACATTTAATATGTAAATTAAATATCTCGTTATACACATAATTTTATTGATATAAAATATACTGTGTATATACATAGTAAATTTGTATGCGTCACTTGAACTTAATTATTTTATATGCCTACTGCTGTTTTTTTAGGCAATTTATCTGGTAAATGAATATGAATTAAATTCATATACATATAACTTTTAAGCATATTATCAACTGTTTCCTCAAATATATCTTCTGTTATACATAACATCATATCACTAATAACCATATTTTTGTATTTTTCATATATTTTATCGTTTCTTATTATTAATTTTTCCGACATTGCATCTATTATTCCCAAAAGCATTTGCATTTGTTTTGCAGATTTAAGTATTGATATAAATTTATTTTTATTTATTAATTTCCATTGATTATCCATACCAACAATTACTTTATTAGTAATATCGTCTCTGCAAAAAAACATGACATTTTCGGGATGTTTGGGATTATAATGTGATAATTTCGTTATTTTTTCAGTCACTTCATTAAAATCATTGCTGTTTTGTATAATATCAATATATTTTTCAAGAGGAACATGATATCTTTCTATATCTTTAACTTGAATTGGTACTTCAAAATTATTGACTTTTTTTTCAATGTATTTATCAGTTTCAGCATCGAGCATTTTACTATTGTTTAGTTTATAATATTTAAACATTAAACACATATAATAATATATACAAATGACAAAATGTCTCTTTTGTGAAAAAGAATATGTGGGTGAGTTAATCAAGCATTTAAAAAAATGCAGTGAATATGTTTCATTGCACATTAAATTAATTGATGTTATAAATTCAAATAACAAATGTAATCATTGTTTTGATTACAATTACAGAAAAGCCAAAACATTTGCGAGTGAAGATTCGCGAAAAACTAGTCTTAGATCACACAGTAAAATGTGCAAATATCAAATCAGCAATCACAAGGACATTGATGAATATAATCATTTCATTTGTAAAAGAGATATATGTATTTGGTGCAAATTATTTAATGAACATGTTGATTCAAATATTCTTTATAAAAAACAGGATTTTCCAAACAAAAGAATTCTCAAACATACACAATCATGCATTAATAAAATAAAATTTGAGACAATTAAAAATGTTATAAACAATAACAAAATTGATCATTTTATTGACATGCCTGACAAAGTAAATGAATCATCAATTGTTAATATAGTTGTTAATGGTAATTCAAACACCACAACTATTGGAAACATAATAATTAATCCAGTTGTTAATATAAACATACCATGCACCAAATCAAGTGATTCATCTGAAGATATAAATTTAGACATTATGAATCCATATAAACATGAGTGTTGGGACGATGTTATATTGTTAAATAAAATTAAATATAGAAAAGCAGAAGAAATAATAAATACATTTGATGTGTCATTATTTGAATATGTTAAATTAATCATTAAAAACATACAAACGCCATACTTAGCAACAAGTCTTTTTATAGATCATAACAGTAAAAATTACGAATGTTTATATTCACAAAATGATCTTAATGATGCTTGTAATTTAATAATTGATATGATTAACATTAATTATCAAAATAACCAAAAAAACCAAAATTTTTTTATGTCATCACCTAACAAAAATTCAATATCATTTAAGGAAGATAATTATAATGAATGGAAAAAAATAAACTCAATGAATTTTATAATTAAAATTACGACACAAATGCGTGAAATGATAAGCATAATATGTTATGTTTTGTTTCCAGAAAATGTTTCTGATATATTTGTCAAAACAAATGAAGTGACTCTTAATCGGGATGTAACATTGCACTTAAAAAAATGCAATTATTTAATGTGTAATATACACAAAAATCATCTTGATAAAATGTATGAAACAATACAGGATTATTTATATAATTCCATATATAATAAAAAAATACGAAATGCGTATTTAAACACTTATTAATTAATAACAACTAATAATGATATCATCAAAAGAAATATATTTTCTTAATGATTACGGAATTAAAAAAAGAATTATGAACAATGATTATGATGTAATTAATAATTATAACTCAAGTGTTGTTGAGAGAATTAAATTTGTTGACATAAATACATCATCTGAAATTGTTATACGTGATAATTACAGTAACACAAATAATTCGTCAAAATCATTTAAAAAACACAGGATTGTGTGTGAATTTTGTAATGATTATTTTGAGTCAATTAACTCATACAATCGACACAAGCATTCTTTTAAATGCCTAAATTCAATGTCAGCATACGGTAAATATATATTGTGTATATATTGCATGCAAAAACATAAATCTATAGACATGGAAAATCACCTCAAATCATGTACAATGTACTTGCTTTTACAAAAAAATAAAAAGAAAACATGTGAATATTGTTTATTTGTGTTTAATAATTCACATGAAAAACAAATACATCAAGAACATTGTTATTTTAATAAATCTTATTATAACATTTATGGTGACAACAGTAAATCCGAATACGAGAGATTTATTTATTACAATCGGATATGTATATATTGTAGACACATATCTCTTATTACAAATAACAATGAAATAGCATTTTTATGTACAAATGAAAAATATTGTGCATCACATGAACATGGATGTATTAATTCATTAAAAATTAAATGGCATAGACATAACATTTATGGAAAGCATTATAGAACATTGATTAATAAAATAACGAGTATTGATGCTAACTATATTGATGACAATAAGGAATATATAATATATAATAGATCATTACCAGAAGAGATTAATTCCATGATTGATTATGATAAAAACATATATTTATCATCATGGAAAATGACAGATGCAGAAATTAATGCTCAATACAAAGACACACATTTTTATCCATATATTGACAATTGTTTAATTACAATAAATTATTATGAATTATTCAAGCAACATTTTTCTGACAATTGTAAATATGCTGTGTATTTATTGTATAATATATTCTTGCTAAATCATGCAAATAATAACATACCAGAATCATTCAATATTCACATAGTAGATAATGACAACATTTGTTATTGTAAAAAACACAAATGGATAAATGATGATAATCCACAAAAAGTTATACTTAAATTAATTGACAAATTAATTAATTATATATGTCTCGTGGCGCGAAGAATATATCACAGAATGAGACAATCTAAAAATTATATAGAATATAAACATGCAAAGCCAATATGTGACTATGTTATATTTGTGTTGAAAAATGTCAATGATAAAACAAAAGATAAGGTAGTCAATAAAATAATTAAAACATTCATAAAACATAATAAAATAACATTAGCATATAAAAAAATATTTGATAAATCGAATACCAAAACGAGTTTGATGATTTTTCAAGATGATATATCTGATTGTGAATCAGTATATTCAGTTGCCATCATGGAAAACAATTAATGCCTTACAAACTAACCGGCATCATTTTTGGTAATTTAGTTGGATCATGCATTTGTATAAAATTTATATACAAATAACTCTCAAGCATTGTATCAACAACTTCTTCAAATTTTTCTTCTGTCATGCACAAAACTTCATCATCAATAACCATTTGTTTATATTTTTTATATATTTTATCATTTCTAATTATTAATTTTTCTGATATTGCATCTATTATTCCTAACAACATTTGCATTTGTTTTGCAGATTTGAGTATAGATACAAATTTATTTTTATTAATAGTTTGCCATTTTCCATCTATTCCAACAACAATATTATTTCCAATATCATCCCTTGTAAAAAACATGATATTTTCCGGATATTTAGGATTATAATGTGATAATTTTATTATTTTTTCAGTCACTTCATCAAAATCATTGCTATTTTCTATTATATCAATATATTCATTTATTGACACATGATATCTTTCTATATCTTTAACTTGAATCGGTGCTTCAAAATTATTAACTTTTTTTTCAATGTATTTTTCCATCTTGGCATTTAGCATTTCTTAATTCATTATGTGTAATTAAATTTAAATAAATAATGATGTATATTTATAATATATTCAGCAACCATGGAAAATAATCAAACATAAAAAATTGAATTAATATTCCCAAACTATTTTAGCCAAATATTTAGCAATGGATATATTGAAAGTATTACATTCTCAAACAAATCTTGGATTTGATGATTTCATCGTGTCATTATTTGATAAATTGTTAACACTAAATAAGTTTAACACAGCATTCAATATATATATTGAAATGAGCGATTATCACAAAACATTAAAATTAAAAACAGTAATAATGAAACATTATTCGTCAAATGAAAATTTCATCAAATATGTTTCATCAAGACCATTTGTATTTACAAATATATTTGGACTTATTTATGATGATTTAGTATTTACATCATTAAATGCTTTAAAATTCACACATATTGCATTACAAACAAATGTGTTTGATAAAATGCCATCATTATTGTATCATGCAACTGAATCAGTTGAGCACATGGAATTTTTATTTCAATCAAAAATATTTACACCAGATAGCATTACATCAAACAAGAATCACAAATATATAATTTATGCTGCATTAAATAATAATAATTTGGATGTTCTCAATTATTTACGTGACATTTTAATATATGACAAACCAATAATTAATGTTAGTAATGATGATATTATTTGCGAATTTGCTGCAAATAATGATGATAATGATAATGATGATGATTATGATAATTTACCAGAAGATATTTGTAATTTTGAAGTAGTTGAATTGACATATAAAAAATTATATATTATGGATGCCAAAAAAATATTTTGTACAAACATTATGTTTGGAAAAACACAAAATATTGATATTGCAATTATGTTGAATCGTAATAATTTTAATAAAATATGTAAAATATTACGACTGTGTGATGTGAATCATTTGCATCATGCAAAAAGTGCATTGGTTAAAATAGATAACATTTGTAATAACATATTGTCTCTATCAAATGATGATAAAAATATTATTGAATGGTTTGTATCTAATGTAATGACAATTGATCAATTAAATGAAAACAAATTGAAAATATTAGAATTTGTCTTAACAAATAACATATCGTCCGTAAAACTAGATAATGTGTCAATATTAGACATAGATAATTTACAAATAAAGATAAAGATAAATCATATTAAACATTTGATGAAAGAATATAACTTTACATTTGATGAATTAAGAACATCACAAAATATTTTAAATAGAATATATTCTAACATAAAATTATTCGATCATTTCAATTTAACAGATGATATGATTGATTTAGACATTCAGAAAATATCAAAAATATCGATCAATGTATTAGAGCGTGTAAATAATAATAAGAATTTACCAATAAACAAATTTCTAATAAATGCGGTTAATGATAATGATATTGATATTGTTGCATTTATATGCAAAAATCATGATATAGATTCAAATATGATATTAAACAATGTTACAAATGATAATATAGATATTAGTATATATATTGAATTAAACAATGCAAGTAAAATAGATACAAGCACACTTATTAAACATAATGTGCACATAAAGATATTTACTTGTGATCTTAAATACATCAAATTAATAATAGAACCTCACATAGATAATATACCAAAACAAGATGTTAATAAAATGATGTTATTTTGTAGAACAAAAGAAGAAATACAATATGTTTTTAAAACATTTAACATAACCGATATACTTAAATATATAAAGTATATAACTGTTTTTACTAAAAAAATTTTAAGATATTTAAAATCACTTAATGTTACTAAAGAACATATTATGGATAACATTGTTCATATATCATTAAACGATACTGACATTATATTAATTCATACTGAATTTGGATTTACAAAAGAAGATTATGTTAATAACAACTATAAATTCCTTCAATTTCATAGATTTTCATTGAAATCAACTAAATTTCTAAAAAATACTGTCAAGTTATCAAATGAAGACTTCAAATGCATAGCCAATCAAATAATATATTGTATTGTCGACAATTTGGATTATAAATTACTCAAATATTGTCACAGAAATTTTGAGTTTGACAAAAAAATTTTTGAAGACTGTGACATTAAATATTTGGTGGTCAATAAACTAACAAAAATATTTCAGTATAGTGAATTAAGAAGTATTATGATGGAAAAAATATTACCATATCTTTTAACAACCATTAATGTAGCTGATATTGATAATTTTAATATAGAAATTAATAATGTATCAGATGATATACTTACTATCGAAAAATTAAATCAATGTAAATACGAAGCATTGTGTGAATATCAATGTGGAATATGTCATGAAGAATCACATTGTATTAAATATAAAATGCCTTGTTGTAATAATGAAATATGTGAATTATGTGGTATTAACATGACGAGAGCCGAAAAAAATACATGTCCGTTTTGTCGTGCAGAAATGAAATTTATTTAAAATTAATGATTGCATTGGTCTTGATAAAAAATGATATTTTAATCACAAATAAATTTAATATATGTTAATAAAGAAAATGAATATTATTGACAATTACATAAATATATGCAGATATGTACCAAATGATAATAAAAAAAGACATGTAACTTATAATTATAATATATCACATTGGATAAATTTTAACTGTTGTGATAGCAATCAAAGATTATTCTCAGAACAACTTAGTTGTTGTGACAAAAATCAAAGATTATTCTCAGAACAACTAAGTTGTTGTGACAATGATAACTTAAAAATTGTCAATAAATATAAAAAATTTTTGAACCGAAAAGACATAAATGTTATTATAAAATGCATTGAATACAAAATTAACATCATCCCTATAACATATCAACTATACAGTGATGATATTAAATTAATGACAGAAAAAATACTTGAATATAATAATATTTGGATATTAAAATCAATTGACATCAAGATTGACCATGATATTTTAATAGAAAAATTTAGGAGTGATTGTGACAACAATCAAAGATTGTTCTCAGAACACCACAGTTGTTGTGACAACAATCAAAGATTGTTCTCAGAACAGCACAGTTGTTGTGACAACAATCAAAGATTGTTCTCAGAACACCACAGTTGTTGTGACAACAATCAAAGATTGTTCTCAGAACAACACAGCTATTGTAAAAATGGTTATATTAGTTTAATTAAATTTTTGCATAAAAAATTTGGATTAATAATCGATGATTTCCAAACATACAATAACGCAGCATGTCGATGGGCTTGTAGAAATGGTCATGTTAATATTGTCAAATATTTACATAAAAAAATTGGATTGACAAAAAAAGATTTCCAATCAAATGATAACAAAGCATGTATATGGGCGTGTAACAAAGGTCACATTAATATTGTTAAATATTTACATAAAGAAATTGGATTAACAAAACAAGATTTTGAATCAAATGATAACGAAGCATGTCACGGTGCTTGTTTAAGTGAAAATGTTGATGTTGTTAAATATTTACATAAAGCAATTGGATTAACAAAAGAAAATTTCCATTCAGACGATTACTATGTATGCACAATGGTTTGTTTTAATGGATGTATTGATGTTGTTAAATATTTACATAAAGAAATTGGATTAACAAAAGAAAATTTTCAATTAGATTACAATGAGACATGTTTCAGCATTTGCAGTAATGGACATATTGATGTTCTTAAATATTTACATCAAGAAATTGGATTTACAAAAGAACATTTTCAGTCAGATAATAATAGTGCTTGTCATCAGGCTTTTTGTAATGGACATATTGATGTTGTTAAATATTTGCATCAAAATATTGGATTAACAAAAGAAGATTTTCAATCAAATAATAATGAAGCATGTATATGGGCTTGTAAATATGGTCATTTTGATGTTATTAAATATTTACATCAAGAAATTGGATTAACAAAAGAAGATTTTCAATCAAATAATAATGAAGCATACAATACGGCATGTATAAAAAATAATCATAATGTTGTCAAATATTTATTAGAAGAAATAGACATATTTAGTGGTATATAAAAAATTGAAATAATCATGCACATACAAAAATATATAACATTAGTAACAAGTAACATGTCTATAATTAATTACGATGAATTTATCAAAGTAAATAATGGAAAAAAATTATTCAAACTGTTTCCAAAAAACTTAAAATGTTATGATATTCAATACTGCGAAAACGCAACTTTTATTGTTGATAATTTTGACGATACTGTATGTAATAATGGTATTCATGTTACTACGCAAGATTATATTTTTCATTGGTTAAAATATCGAGGTGAAACTTATTATTTCTGCGAAATAATTCCGAATGTTAATGCTAAATTTGTTATTTTTGATGACAAAATAAAAACCAACATATGTGATATTGGTAAATTATTTGATAGTTATGAATTTATTAAATATTTACATCAAGAAATTAGATTAACAAAAGAAGATTTCCAATCATACGACAATTGTATATGTATATGGGCTTGCGACGGTGGACATCTTAATGTTGTTAAATATCTTCATGAAGAAATTGGGTTAACAAAAGAGGATTTTAAGTCATGTTTTGATTCTATCTGTAAACCTATTTGCACACTTGGATATCTTGACATTATTAAATATTTTTATGAAGAAATAGGATTATCAAAAGAAGATTTTCAATCTAATAATAATCATGCATGTAAATGGGCTTGTAAAAATGGACATATTGATGTTGTTAAATATTTTCACAAAGAAATGAGAATGTCAAAAGAAGATTTTCAATCTAATAATGCATATAAATGGGCTCATCAATATGGATATATTGATGTTGTTGAATATTTGCATAAAGAAATAGGAATGTCGAAAAAAATTTTTCAAACGGTTGACAATTATGTGTATAAAAATACTCTTAAAAAGAATATTATTGTTGTTGTTAAATATTTATTGAAGAAAATTAATATATTTTCTTAATATATCAGCATTAATATTAGTTGATAATAATAAAATCGAATATGAATGTAAACACATAAAAATATTTTTGTATACATCATGATTTTTAATAGAAAATACAGTGATGTTATTGATTATCTAATGATATGCATATAAACCGAGAATTATGTAATAATAAGCCGCCATATATTTTTGACATAATAATATTCCAGACGATGATATTTTAGTTAATAAATACTTAATACACAGAAATATTAACAAATATTTTTTATTTGATAGTTCGAATATACTTTAATTAATTATGCATTAATTTTTAGGTTGGTATAATTATTAATTATTATTAATCATTATTTAAATTAGTATTTCATATAAATACTAAGCTCGTTTTAACAATATGTATTTAATTGCTTTTAATAACACTAATTATTATAATAACCACATGAAACCATTGCAAAAATAACATGAGTATTTATATCAACTTTATTGCTATACAAACATTATTACATATTAAATTAGTAAAAATATATTAATTATGATTTAGTGCAATTGTACATTTTGTTTTTTTATTTATATTTTTGGTTTTATTTGATAAAATAACATTTAATGTTATTTATCTTTGTTAAAAAATATGTATTTTAACATCATAATGTTTTGTGAGTATTGTAAGTATATGCCATGCTCAGATGTGCCCATTAAACAAGAAATTTATATTTTTAGGTATTATTTTTTTGCATAAATTCTAATAGATTAATATCTTCATTTTTATTAAAAACTTAAAAATATTAACTGATAACAAAATATTCATATAATCACATAAATAAAATTAATTTGGCATTATCTAAATTATATAAGAATTTACAATAAAATTGAGTTAAAGATACTTAAATCGCACTAAAATGTAAATTGCTAATTATTAGTTGAATGATTTAATTTGTGGCTCACAATAAACATTATAACACAAATCTATAAATTGTGACATTTGTGACAACTTATCTATTGCACATTGTTCCATTTTTATTTGTTTAGTTATTTTTTCATCTTCTTTGTGTTGCAAAATAACCTGATAATGGTCTTCGTCATTATCAATATCTATTATTGATATAAGATTATCATTTGATGTGTCGACATAAGCATTTGGTATTTTATTTTTTTGTTGTATGACAAATTCTTTACCATTCCATTTTTCATTGTATATATCATCTGCTTTTTTTGATAGTTCAGTATTTATTTTATACAAACCAATTTTGTAACTCTTTATCATGTCATTTGATAATTCTGAATGTTTAATAAATTTAACTTTGTCTAAATATGATGTAAATACAGATAGTTTTTCGCATTGCATAACGATACAATAAGATAAATAATCTCTAAAGTTATTTGAATCTTTTAATTGTTTTACGACTCTCATACAATTGCGATATGCTTCATAATCTTCATCTTCTCGAATATCTAATTTACCACATGACATTAAAACTTTAACAGATAATGTTAACAAATCAAATATATTTTTAATTATTATACAAAATCTTTCATATGAATATTCTTTCCATTCAGATCCATTATATTCTTTTATTCTAGCGTTCTTAATAACACTAATAATGTGTTTCAAGTGGTCAGTGTTACTAAGATCCAATCTATCAATTCCACAAGTTGGACATGGTAAAATGTCACCACTATTGTTATTTGGATCTAACTCAATTAATTTTTGTTTATCTATTTCGTATGATGAAACAATAATGTTTAATGTTTCTGGATATTTACCATCAAATCTGGATTTTTTGATTAATTCAATAAATAAATTTTTTGTGTAATTTCTTTTCAAATAAATATGGTTTTTATCATCATCGTTAATTTGCGACAAGTTATATTTATACGATTCAAAAATTTTACAGTATTCATCAAGTGTTATTGGTATTAAATTTAATTGTGTTTCATTACCATCAAATTTCGGAAATACATTTATGTTACATGGTGATTTTATATGTTTCATATCTGCATAAAATTTAACTATTTTATCAATTAAAGATTCTTTATCATGTGTATTTAAATTTAAATTATCATCAATAAAACATGATATGTTATACACTATCATCCCATTATTAGTTATGTTATTTACACTGTTATTATTTCCACAATTAACAATGTTGTTTGGTGAATTTATAATTAACTTCATGTTTTTGTCAGACTTGTTTAATACTTGTGATTTTGCAATATTTATTACATCTAATTCCAACAAATTGATTAGTTTCAATGATAATTCATATAAATTACCAAGCATTCCATAATTAAAAACATCTTGTCTTAATTCTATAATAGAATTGATAACAAAAATACACAATATTGGCTGTTTAAATACACATACATTTAAATGTGTATTTAATGCATTTTTTGACAAATGAGATGCAATAACCAACCGGTCATTTAACCAAGATTTAGCATACATGCACCAAATACATTTTTTATTATCATCATTATTAATAATGCACGTGTTTGAAACATTATGTCTACTTAAAGAACATGTTTGGCTAAACAATGTTAAGCATTTGTTGCATGAATATTTAATATATCTGGAACTAATTTTATCAATTTGTTCATCTTTTTTGCATCTAATATGTTTATGAATATTTTCAATATACTTTGTTTTTTTGTTGCATTTATCATAATGTAATTTATATTCATTCAAACAAATTACACTTGCACAATAAACACAATATATATATTCACTATCAACTGTCATTAAATTAAAACATTCTGCGTTTATATTATGATGCAACAATTCATTTGTTGAATTAAATAACTTGTTGCAAATTTTACAATTTATGTTATTCATTTATTGAATAAATGTGTTAAAAATTTAAGAATAAATTAATGAATTAAATCACCTATATGCACATCTATGTATTCGGGTAAATAACATTCAATCATTTCTTTAAGTTTTTTAAACAATGTGCTGTTTGTCTTCAGTTTTCCATTAAGAATAAGTTTTCTCATAACAAACAATACATGAGCAGTCATATCATTAAAATTTGCTTTTGCAATAAAATCATTACCTTCAAATAAATATCTTTGATTGTCAAATTTAACAATGGCATATTCTTTTCTTGTCAAAGGATTTTTGTAGTAACCAAATGTATTATACATTGCTTGACATTGTTCAGATAAATCCATAACTACTTCTGGTAAATATCTTGATTTTTCAAATAAATTCAAATAATATTCATCTGGTATATTATAACGTTTAATATCATCAATCGACATTGGTATTGTGTATTCAATCAATGATGGATCGTCTTTAATGTTTTCCAATAAATAATGATCATTTAGCATTAACCGGTTGCGTTTTTCAAGAATTTGAAAGGTTTTATTTATTGACGGAAAATGTTCCATTGTGTTATTAATTATAATAACATTATATTAATATAATTATTTCATTTTTTTTTCATATTCTTTTAAATTTTTTTTGTTATGGACTGTATATTCACACGAAACAATTTCTTTTCCATTGTCTGAATTATTATCAAATAACTTTTTGTTCCTTTTTGCCGTCAAACATACTTGTGATAATATTGTTGCAATTAAATATTGTATACCATTTAGTTCCTTATAAAATTCATGACTCCTCTTAAGTTTTCCGTTTATATAATTATTCATGATCACTATAGCATCATGAATTTTTGTATCAACAATATTTTCATCATCAAATTTCGCATATTTATTTATGATGATAAATTCATAAACACAATTTATATACAAAATAATATTAACCAACACTACATTAACGTGATCAATACATTTGATTTCTTTCCAATAACAATTTCCATCTTTTTTAATATAAACAGTAATATTTTCATCCAAATTACATTTGTTAACAATTGCGTTAATTAATTCTTTATTGTTATTATTGGCATAGCATTTTTTTGTGTATAATCCAACTAAAAAATAAATTATTTGCATGTCAGATGAAAATAATTCACAACTATGTATTTCATTTTCAAATGAATGGAAAAAAATGTCAATTCCTTCAAGTAAACACAATGGAAATTTTTTAAGTATTCTTGTTTTATATTTTCCACAAACCCGATGACAACCATCAATATATTCGGTGTATTTCATAAAGTTATCAAATGGATTTAATAAAAATGTATCTTTCATTAATGTTTATAATAACTATTTATTTAAGATTATAACATTGAAATTTTGCTCAAGTAGTAATGTTTAGATGATAAATAATTTATTGTCATTTCTTGAACATAAAATGATTACCATTTATTTTATATCTATACAATGTACTGATACATTCAATATCTTCAGTTGATTTAGTATTTTTAGGTAAATAATATGTGACATTTCTTTTTTTAACATCATTATCATATATTATGATGTATATACATTTACGATTGTAATTTTCTAGTTCTTCTTCATAGTCATCAAATGATTCTGTGTCTGTATCGTCGCTTGTAGAGCATTTTATATTTTTGTCAAAAAATAATCTTATTTGATTATAATATTTATCAAAAATATAACTGTACTTACTTATTATTTTTAATGATGATTTTGGAAACATTAATATCTGCGTTGTTTCCGCCATTACAACTCCTTTTTTATGTGAGTCAATATAATCATAATCAATATGTGTCGATACAGCAATATTATAATTTGCCAATTTATTTGGTTTGTCAGATATTTCAAATTCAACATCATTTATTTTAACTTCTTTGTTTGGAAATAACAACAAATCATTTTTCTTTAAGTCATCATAAAATAACATTATTAATTATACATGAATTATATTTTCTGATTGTTATTTCATTTTTTGTCATAAAAAAATGAAAAATAAAGAACTTAAGAAATACAGTGATAAAACAATAAAAAACCCATGAAAGACATTACAAACACATTTTGTTTTGATGATAAATTTGTCAGGTACTTCACAATTGATGATATTGATGATGGTAATAAAACAGTGAAAGTCGAAAAGTTATACCACACGAAAGATGATACTTACATGATCAACATAAGCAAAACACATTATTACAGTTTAGAAACCAGTTGGATGTTAATATATTGGACGATATTGGATAAAAATATAAAAGAAATTGTTTTAAATAAAAATACAAAAGTTTATGCCAAAAATAATGATTTGTTCATGGAGAACTATGATCATAAACAAATATTAATTAATTTGAATGAAATTGCATTTTCTTGTTTTACAAATGTATATTTTCGTATGATTGGTAAAGCATTACTAACAGACGACATTGATATTGTAAATAAAATTATTAATTTTTCGTCAACAAAATACAATGAAAAAAAATTATATGATGCAGACAAATATATTGGTACAACTATGAGTGTAATAAAACTAAAATTATATAATTCATTTGAATTTATGATGAAAAATAAAATGATAACAAGTACAATTTTATGCAATGTAGATATACATGATATTTTTATGAGTGATGATATATTAAAATCATTGGCAAGTAAATATATTGACATAACAACCATAAACAAACATAAACATTTTTATCGAAAGCAAACCACAACATTAAGACCAGAATATATTCCGGATACTTCATTAAGTGATTTAGATGATTTTGATGATTAATTTTTTTATACATTAAAAAATGATATAACAATATCATAACATTATTTAGTTATCATTGGTAAAGAATGGACATTGTTGATAATAATATGGTTATAAATAAATGTAATAATCATTTCATGAAAAGACACATATCATACGTTAATAATATTACAAACTGGCTCAAACTAGATGTTAATTACATTAAAAAAGAAAATAAATTAATAATCAACAGATACAAGAAAATATTAAATCAAAAAGATGTGAAGACTTTGATTAAATGTATAAAAATCAACATTAATATAGTCCCAATTTTATATCATCTTAACACTGATGACATTAAAATATTGATTAAGAATTCACTTGACTATAAATGTATTAAAATGTTAACATATGTTAACAGATTATTAAAACAATATTTTCAATCTGGAAATAGTTATGTATATCAACAAGCTTGTTATAATGGTTGTTTGAATATTATTAAATTTTTGTGTAAAAATATTGGATTAGCAAAAAAAGATTTACAACTTAAAAATAATTTCGCATGCAAACTAGCTTGTAAATATGGACACATTAACATTGTTAAATATTTACATCGTCATATTGGATTAACAAAAGAAGATTATATATCAAGCAACAATTATGCATGTCAAATGGCTTGCAAATATAATCATATTAATGTCGTTAAATATTTACATCAACGTGTTGGATTAACAATACAAAATTTCCAATCAGATCATAATTATGCACTTGAACAAGCTTATCGAAATAAGCATGTTGATATTATTAGATATTTGCATGAAGAAATTGGACTACACATATAAACATTCATAATGATAATGTGCATAAATATTGTGTTGCATTTTTATGACCATCGTCATTTTTATATTCACATTTTCTATAAATTTTTTTATCAACACATCTACATCTTTTATATGTTGACATGTCTATTTTTATATATTCACATAAATATCTTAAGGCATCAATTTGTCCGTGATTACATGCTTGACTTAATAGTTTATTTCCACATGATTCGAACACTTTTTTATCCATCATTATGACACGATGAAAATATTTAATAATCTTTACCATGGAACATTTATAGTATGTGGATATTGCACTACAAACTCCTTCTAATTGATTATTATAATCATCAATTTTGTGAAAAAACTTAAGTATATTCAAATATTCATTTCTAGATGCATGAACTATATTCACATATCCGACAACTTCGATATTTAATTTAAAATACATAAATTTTAATACATTTAAATTACCTTCTCTTGAGCATGTTTGTGTGTATTTATACATGTTTAATTTTCCTAATTTCTCAACAAATATTTTTGTATCATAATTGTTACTTATTAAATTTAAGTAATATAAATTACAACGATCCAATGCTTTTTTAAACATTAATTCAACATTGTCACTTGTCATTTGATAAAATATAATTGACACTTTAATATTATGTTCAATACAATTTAATATAACATTGATATTTCTTATGTTAAGTAATTTACTATATTTTTTATGTATGCAACCATATCTATTACTATCATTGATAGATATCCAATATGACATTTGACATGTGCTCGAAATATGACGACATCTTTTTCCAACATTATATTTATTAACTAATGTTTGTATATCGACTATATCCATGATGATTATCAATATATCAACACATATATTGCCACTTTATTTATCAATTTTTTAAATAAAATTGAAAATAATTGTATCGATTAATAATTAATCAACCAAATAACAAAACATATGTACACCGATACTTTCTATCACATTAGTAAATATATATCGTCATATGGTAATTCACACATATGCCAAAATGCATCATTTGCAATGATTAAAACAAATAAAAAAGTGTTGCAATATTTAGTAAATACAAACAAGTCAATAAAGTATACGTCGTTTATAAGATTTATACGTCACTTTTTACATAATAATGAGTTCATGATATATAATTCTCGATTTAATGATATTCAAATGATTTATAATTTTCCAGTTAATATTTTTGCTATTAACAATGCAATTATTAATTCAATTATTAGCAATAATATTAAATTTATTAACAATATGTTTCAATATATACACATAACAGATGATATGTTAAATAAATATTATATTTTAGACAAAACAATTAAATTTATGACACCTAGAATGGCACGAAAAATACAAGAATTAATTGGGTTTACTACTGAAATGGTGGAATTAATAATTAATAAACACATTACAGATATAGACATTGTTAATTATTATTATTTTCCAGATATTTTCAATGTTAGTACAAAAGTGATTGAAAATTCACTTGTTAGATATGTAGTTGATAAACATAGTAAAAATCAAATTACCGATAATATTCTTAAAACAATAGTGTATATATTCATGGATAAACGTATTTATATGCATGAAATAATTCGATTTTTATATATTTTCCAAAACATCAATGTTATTAAATTAATATGGCGTAGAACTGGAAATATACATGTATCATTATTCAAAACTGAAAGATATTCATATCATCAGCATATACACATGTCATATGATGTGATTAAGTATTTACATGGTAAACATTACATTAAAGACTTTAATATTGTATATCCTGTATGTTTAAATGGATTAAAATACTTGTACGATAATGATAAAAATTACAAATATTCATGCAAAATATATTCAGAAGTATCATTTGAATATTTAGATTATTTAGTTGGTAAATATGGATTAGATTTCATTAAAAACAAAATCAAAAATAATGTTTGTGTTGTTAAATATTTGTTTGAAAAGTATAATTATGTAGACAAACATATTATTAAAATTTATACTAACTACGATACATTAATATATTATGATGTAAATATTGATAATATTGACAAATATTTTGAGGATTTAAGTTGTTTTTTACAAGATCCTTATTTTACAAAAGACATAAGACCATATTTATGTCAAAAATATGCACATATTAAAGAATATTTACTAATCAATCACACAAAAATACAATCAAACATAATAAAATATGTTATTGATGATTATGATGAAATGTGTGTATATTTAATTGGTCATATTTATGACAAAGATGATTTGGAATCGCTTCTTGATACTTTTGTGTACGATGATGATATTTTATATTTAGAAATGATACATGTTTTACAATCACATATGTGCAGTGATATGTTTATGTGTTTATTTGAAAAAATAAACAAAAGGTTTGTAAAAAAAGATAATTGTTACATGTTTAAATTGTCATTAACTAATAATTCTCAAATATTCGAATGTTTGGTTAACAATGTATATTTACATAATGATGAAATATGTGATGTATTGAAATATGATGATTCAAAATATTTACGTAATGTTTATGGTATATTATATAAAGTTGATAGAAAAGATTTATCATTTAATGAATTAAATGTCAAATATGAGTGTATGATTAATAAATATTTAGAAAAATACTACCGTATTTAATGATTAATTTGTTGAAGTTGGCTTTATGTGATGAAAAATTTTAAATAACATTAATGATAAATATCGTCTTGTTGTCTCGCAAGTTTGGTAAAGCGTTATTTGGTAAAGCTTTTAAGTTAAATGATATTAATATTTATCAAATAAATATCGTCTTGTAAACTCGCTGAAGTGACATTTAATGAAACTAAACTTCGGACGATATTAATATTTATCAAATAATTATCGTCTTATCGGTTCGCAAGCTTGCCGAAGCGTTATCAGACGTTATTTAATTAAACTTAGATTCGGACGATATTAATATTTACCAAATAATTATTGTCTTATCGGCTCGCAAGCTCGCCGAAGCGTCATTTAATAAAACTAAAATTTGGACGATATTAATATTTACCAAATAATTATTGTCTTATCGGCTCGCAAGCTCGCCGAAGCGTCATCAGACGTCATTTAATGAAAACTAAACTTCGGACGATGTTAATATTTATCAAATAATTATCGTTTTATTTTCTCTCTGAAGCGTTATTTAATAAAACTAGGATTTAGACGATATTAATATTTACAAAATTTATATGTCTTATCTGTTCGCAAGCTTGCCGAAGCGTTATCAGACGTTATTTAATGAAACTTATGTTCGGACAATATTAATATTTATCAAATAATTATTGTCTTATCTTATTGCTGAAGCATCATTTAATGAAACTTAGATTCGGACGATATTAATATTTACCAAATAAATATTGTCTTGTCGGCTCGCAAGCTCGCCGAAGCGTCATTAGACGTTATTTGATGAAACTTATATTCGGACGATATTAATATTTAAAAAATAATTATTGTTTTATCAGCTTGCAAGCTTGCAGGAGCGTCATCAGACGTTATTCAATAAAACTTATATTCGGACGATATTGATATTTATCAAATAATTATCGTTTTATCTTTTCGCTGAAGCATTATCTAATGAAACTTAGATTCAAACGATATTAATATTTATCAAATAATTATTGTCTTGTCGGCTCGCAAGCTCGCCGAAGCGTCATTTAATAAAACTAAAATTTGGACGATATTAATATTTATCAAATGATTATTGTCTTATCGGTTCGCAAGCTTGTCGAAGCGTCACCAAACGTTATTCAATGAAACTTATATTCGAACGATATTAATATTTATCAAATAATTATTGTCTTATCTTCTCACTGAAGCATCATCTAATCAACCTTAGATTCGGACGATATTAATATTTATCAAATAATTATTGTCTTATCTTCTCGCAAGCTCGCCGAAGCGTCACCAGACGTTATTCAATGAAACTTATATTCGGACGATATTAATATTTATCAAATAATTATTGTCTTGTCGGCTCGCAAGCTCGCTGAAGCGTCATTAGACGTTATTTGATGAACATAAAGATTGGACGATATCAATATTTATCAAATAATTATCGTCTCGTCGGCTCGCAAGCTCGCCGAAGCGTCATCAGACGTTATTCAATAAAACTTATATTCGGACGATATTAATATTTATCAAATAATTATTGTCTTATCGGCTCGCAAGCTTTCTGTAGTGCCATTTAATGAACATAAAGATTTGGACGATATTAATAATTACCAAATAAATATCGTCTCATAAGCTCACAGGCGTTATTTATGAACCTAAGATTTGAACGATATTAATAACCACCAAACAAATATCATCGTGTCAAATCGTAAATCTCTTATTAAATATAGGCGATAACTGTTGAAAGATAATTGTCTCGAAAAATTGTACATCAAGATCTTTGATTTGCAATTATAACAACCATTAAAAATGAAAATATTTTATGCAAAATTATTTGAGATATAAAATGATAACAATCATGAATATAGTTGATATTGTTTATGTTGTATGCAAATATTCGAATGGCGTAAATAAAAGACATATAACATGTGCAAATAATATTTCATTTTGGATAGCAATTGATGAAAAATACATTAATAACAATATTATTACTAAATATTCATCATTATTAAACAAAGCAAATGTGAAAATAATTCTTAAATGTATAAAATTTGGCATTAAAATTATGCCTAAATTTTATTACTTAACCAATAATGATATTAATATGTTAATTAATGAATCTTTCATGTGGCATAATTTAAATATGATAAAGACCATAAATAATTACATGACGATTATTAAAGACAACATTTTGACTGATGTAAAATATGTTACTTGTGTTGGTCAATTAAAATTATTACATAAATATGGTAAATTGATTAGTCCAAATTTTCCTGATGCCGGTCGATATTGCCAATTAATGGCTGTGTATAATAGACTTGAATGTGTTAAATATTTGCACAAGATACATAAATTTACATCAAGACATTTTGAGTCCATTAATAATTTTATGTGTGAAATTATATGTTCACGTGGATTTTATGATATGGTCAAATACATGCATCAGGAAATTGGATTAACAAGTAATAATTTTCAATCGACTGGACACAATTATTCTTGCGAACTTGCATGTCAAAATGGCCATATAAAAATTGTCAAATATTTATATGAAAACATCGGTTTATCAATGGATGATTTTCGATCACAAAATAATAATGCGTTAAAATCATCTTGTTTACGTGGTCATATTGAAATTGTTAAATATTTACATAAAAATATTGGATTAACTAAAGAAGATTTTCAAAGCAATAATAATGAAGCATACCAGTATGCACAAGAAAATAATCGTATTGAGATAATTGAGTATATAAACCAATATGTGTTATTTAATTAATCATTTATAAAAAGTTTATGGTTAATTATTGCAAAAATTCTTATAGTAAAAATATCTTGATGCTGCTTGTAATAAAATAATGTCAACCGTCACTAAATGTCATTTAATGAAATATGTATTTAGACGACATTAATATTTATCAAATAATTATTGTTTTGTCGGCAAACTACCGGATAATTTAAGAAATGAATTTAAAATTAATATATAATATATTAATTATAATTAAAACACATGGATATTGTTGATATTAATTATGTAATTAATAAATTTTCCACCGAACTTATGTTCAGACACACATCAATGTATTAAATATGGCATTCATATTATCTTTTGATGGTAATTATATAAATAAAAATACATTGAATATTGTCAAAAAATACTCGAAATTATTAGATGTTAAAAAAACATCAATACTAACTAAATGTATTACACATAATATTAAGGTAAAAATAATTTTTTATAAAATGAACAATGATGATATCAATTTAATCATAACAACTTCATTAATTAACAATGATAAATATTATCTCAATTATATTGATTATAATGTTGATGTCGTTAATTTTATAAACAGAAAAACATTGGTTATGTATTTTTATGAATCATTGCAAAAAAATAATGTTAGTGTAACATTGTTTTTAATGAGAAAATTGCAATTTGATGATGATATTGAAAATGTTGGTATGTCTGGTCCTATTGGAAGAACTGGTGATATTGAAGTTACTGGTGCTACCGGTCCTATTGGAAGAACTGGCGATATTGCAGTTACTGGTTTTTATGGACCATCTGGTCCTATTGGTGCTACTGGTTCTGTTGGACCAAGTGGTATTTTTGGTACAAGTGGTCCTACTGGTGCTGTTGGTGCTGTTGGACCAAGTAATATTTTTAATTATCAGAATGACAGATATCGTTATGCATACAACAAGGAAAATATTATTTTATCAATGATTAAAGAAATTAGTAATAATAATTTTTATGTTATCAAGTATTTTTATAAAAATTTCGGATTAACAAAACAAGATTTTCAGTTACATGAACATGACATATTGAGTGTTGTTTGTAAAAAAAGTGACATAAATATTGTTAAGTATTTTCATAAAAAAATTGGGTTGACAAAAAAAGATTTTCAGAAAAATAATAACTATGTATGTAGGTTGGTTTGTCAATATGGTTGTATTAAAATTGTTAAATATTTACATGAAGAAATTGGATTAGAAAAAGAGGATTTCCAATCAGACAACAATCATGCATGTAAATCAGCTTGTAATAATAATCACTTTAAAGTCGTTAAGTATTTAGTAAAAGTAATTAATATATTTTAGTAAACTATAAATATTGTAAACAAACTAATTCATTATCAATATACTTCCAAATATATGTATCTAACAATATCATCATGATTATGTCTACAAGCCATTTGACATGAATAATTATTTTTTGATCGGAAATCTTCTTTTGTTAATCCTATTTCTTTATGTAAATATTTAACAACATCAAAATGTCCATATTCACAGGCCATTCGACATGCATGATTATTATCTGATTGAAAATCTTTTTTAGTTAATCCAATTTCTTGATGTAGATATTTAACAACATCAAAATGTCCATATTCACAAGCCATTCGACATGCATAATTATTATCTGATTGAAAATCTTTTTTTGTCAATCCAATTTCTTTATGTAGATATTTAATATTATTAAGGTGACCTTTTTGACAAGCCGTTTGACATGCAAAATTATCATCTGATTGAAAATCTTTTTTTGTTAATCCAATTTCTTGATGTAGATGTTTAACAACATTAATGTGTCCATTTTGACAAGCTGTGTGACATGAAAAATTATTATCTGATTGAAAATCTTCTTTTGTTAATCCAATTTCTTTATGTAGATATTTAACGATATTAAGGCGACCTTTTTGACAAGCTATTTGACATGAAAAATTATTATCTGATTGAAAATCTTCTTTTGTTAATCTAATTTCTTGATGTAAATATTTAACAACATCAATGTGTCCATATTGACAAGCTATTTGACATGCTTTATTATCGTTTGATTGAAAATCTTCTTTTGTTAATTCAATTACCCGGTGTAAATATTTAATGACATCAACATGACCATCTTGACAAGCCATTCGACATGCTTTGTTATCGTTTGATATGAAATCTTCTTTTGTCAATCCAATTTCTTGGTGTAGATATTCAACGATATTAAAATGACCATTTTGACAAGCCATTCGACATGCCATATTATTTTTTGATTGAAAATCTTCTTTTGTCAATCCAATTTCCTGGTGTAAATATTTAACAATATTAAAATGACCTTTTTGACAAGCCATTCGACATGCTTTGTTGTTGTGTGATATGAAATCATCTTTTGTTAATCCAATTTCCCGGTGTAAATATTTAACGATATTAAAATGATTTTTTTGGCAAGCAATTCGACATGCTATATTATTATCAAATTGAAAATCATTTTTTGTTAATCCAATTTCTTGGTATAGATATTTAACAACATCCAAATGACCATTTTGACAAGCCATTTGACATGCTATATTTTCATCTGATTGAAAATCATCTTTTGTTAATCCAATTTTTTGGTGTAAATATTTAATAATATCCAAATAGCCATTTTCACATGCACAATGGCATGCTGTATTATCATGTAATTGAAAATTTTTTTTTGATAATTTGATTTTTATATGCAAATATTTAACAACTGCAACATAACCATTTTGACAAGCCGATTTGCATGAATAGTTTTTTGACTTAAAATATTTACTTGTTGGTCCAAGTACTTTATGTAAATATTTAACAAAAACAAGATTACCATTATTGCAAAAAGTTAATACTTCTTTGCCAAGTAATTTTTTATCGATTTTAATATAATTATTGATTATCTTTATCATATAAATATTTGCATGTCTTAATGATTCATTTATTATTAAATTCATATCATTATTATTGAATTGGTATAGAATTGGAATTATATTAACTTTATGTTTTATACACATAATTACAGTTTGTAAATTTTTTTGATTCAAAAATTTTTTATATTTGTTGATTATTGTCTTATTTTTCTCATTAAAATATCCAACATTAATTTTTATCCAATGAGAAATGTTATTCATTAGTAAAATATGTCTTCTATTACTATTGTTACTATATTTATTAATAATGACATTATTATCAACAATATCCATTGTTTATTGGCTATAAATGTTATAATCGTAAAGTATTAATAAATCAATTTTTTGTGATGTTAATAAATAATGATAAAATTTGGATGTGTTAAATAATATCATGATCATTACATTCAATTTACATGATTGTTATTCACTTAAAAAACTTTTTGTCAATTTCTCTATGCAAATATTTAATATAATCCCAAAAATATGTATCTAACAATATCATCATGATTATTCTTAAAAGCCATTCGGCATGCCATGTTATTATCTGATCGGAAATCTTCTTTTGTTAATCCAATATTTTTATGTAAATATTTAACAATATCTAAATGACCTTTTTTACAAGCCCAATGACATGCTTTATTATTATTTGATCGAAAATCTTCTTTTGTTAACTTAATTTCTTCATGTAAATATTTAATAATGTGCAAATAACCATTATTACAAGCCCATCGACATATATAATTTTCTTTTGATTGGAAATCTTGTTTTGTTAACTTAATTTCTTGATGTAAATATTTAACAACATTAATATGACCGTATTTACATGCTTTTCGACATGCTTTATTATCATTTGATTGAAAATTTTCTTTTGTTAATCCAATATTTTGATGCAAATATTTGACAATATTAAGATGACCTCTTATACAAGTCCATCGACATACATAATTTTCTTTCAATTGAAAATCTTCTTTTGTTAATCCAATTTCTTGATGTAAATATTTGATAATATCAAAATGACCGTTTTCACAAGCTTTTCGACATGCTTTATTATCATTTGATTGAAAATCTTCTTTTGTTAATCCAATTTCTTGATGTAAATATTTGACAATATTAAGATGACCTCTTGAACAAGCCCATTTACATGCTAAATTTCCTTTTGATTGAAAATCTTTTGTCGTTAATCCAATTTCTTGGTGTAAATATTTGATAATATCAAAATGACCATTTTCACAAGCTTTTCGACATGCATAATTATTATCTGACTTAAATTCTCCTCTTTTTAATTCAATTTCTTGATGTAAATATTTAACAATGTTAAAATGACCGTGTTCACAAGCTGCTTGACATGCATAATTATTATCCGATTTAAAATCTTCTCTTTTTAATTTAATTTCTCTGTGTAAATATTTAACAACATCAAAATAACCTTGTTCACAAGCATTGTGACATAAACAATTATCATCTGTTCGAAAATATTTTTTTGTTAATCCAATTTTTTTATGAAAATATTTAACAGTATTAATGTTGCCGTATTTAAAAGCTATGTCATTTGATTGAAAATATTTTTTTGACATTTTGATTTTTCTGTGCAAATATTTGACAATTTTAATATCATGTGAACAAGCTAATATACTTGAATGATCATCTGCAAATTGGAAATCTTTTTGTGTTAATTTGAATTTTGTGTGTAAAATTCTAATAACATTAACACTACTTTTTTTACAAGCAGTATCTATTTGTTTAACAAGTAATTTTTGATCAAGTCCAACATAATTATTAATTAACGTCATCATGTAAATATTTTCATGTTTTAATAATTCAGTAATCAATAAATTTATATCATTATAATTAAGTTGATATAAAACAGGGACTATATTAATGTTATATTTAATACATTTAACTAAAGTTGTCATGTCTTTCTGATCTAAAAATTTCATGTATTTATTAAAAATATGTGTGTTTTTTGTATTGATATTATTTAATTTAATCCAATGTGAAATATTGTTACTATCATTAACATGTCTTTTTGTATTGTTTAGTGTATATTTGTAAACATTTATGTTAATATCAACTATATCCATAATACGGGATTAACAATATATTATGTTTTATTACCAGTAATATAATTTTCATTTTTTTGTGGCAATATGTTGGTGCAAAAAGAATATTGAATCAATTTCTCAATAAATTAAAATTTAATTTACATAATTATTTGTTAAATACAAGTAATCATTGATATACTTCTAAATATATGTATTTAACAATATCATCATAATAATATTTACAGGCTTTTCTACATGCTTTATTTCTGCTTGATTGAAAATCTTGTTTTGTTAATCCAATTTCTTGATGTAGATATTTAACAATACTTAATTGACCATTTTCACAAGCCCTTTTACATGCTTCATTATTGTTTGTTTGAAAATCCTCTCTTGATAATCCAATTTGTTTGTGCAAATATCTAATAACATTATAATTACTTTTTACACAAGCTATTCGACATGTATAACTTCCAAATAATTGAAAATCTTCTTTTGTAAATCCAAATTTTGTGTGTAAATATTTAACAATATTGATATAATCATATTCACAAGCTAATATACATACAGAATTGCAATCATTCGATTTAAAATCTTGTTTTGATAATCCAATTTTTCGATGCAAATATTTAACAATATTAAAGTGATCATATTCGCAAGCCATTTTACATGCAATATTATTTCTTATCTTAAAATCTTGTTTTGTTAATTTAAATTTTTTATGTAAACATTTAATAACGTTACAATGTCCATTATTACAAGCACTTTGTATTTGCTTAATAAGTAATTTTTTATCAATTTTAATACAGTTATTAATTAACGTCATCATGTAAATATTTCCATATTTCAATGATTCAGTAATCAATAAATTTATATCATTATAATTAAGTTGATATAAAACAGGGACTATATTAATGTTATATTTAATACATTTAACTAAAGTTGTCATATCTTTCTGATTTAAAAATTTTATGTATTTATTAAAAATAGGTGTGTTTCTTGCATTAATATTATTTGATTTAATCCAATGTGAAATATTGTTACTATCATTAACATGTCTTTTTGTATTGTCTAGTGTATATTTGTAAACATTTATGTTAATATCAACTATATCCATAATACGGGATTAACAATATATTATGCTTTATTATTAGTAATATAATTTTCATTTTTTTATGGCGACACAAAAAATGAAAATTATTTTGTATGAATGATATATTACTAGTAATAGTAATCCAATGTTTGAATATACACCAATTAGAAAAAAACCGACCACACAAACTAATATTTATTATAATGATAAAAACATTGATAAACTAATAGAATTAGAACAATATAATGTTGCATTAGAATATATTAATGATACAATTGAAGCGAATAATAATAGTTATGATATAGATCATAATTTACAAGAAAAATTAGAATTTACAAAACAACATATAGTTGCGTTAATAAGTAATACTGATAATACTACTGATATTGAATCACTTGTTGATTACTTAAACAGTAAGATTTCTTTTAATGATGCTGAAAAAACTATTGTTGAATTATTAAATCACAATCCATCAATGGTTTATAGATTGTTAGATTATCATGGTCCTATATTTAACTTTGATAGTCTTGTTAAGATAATACCAAAAAATTATTATGACAGGAAAAATATCATAAATTTATTATACACGTACGGTGAAAAAATTATTTACAATATAGAAATACCAGACTCATTTTCTGATGATGCTTATGTTGATATAATATTTAACATATTTAAATTTCATGTTGAAAAAAATAGTTCGGGCGATTATATGGATATAGATATGGACGAATATTTAGCAGTATTTTCAAATGTTCTAAATGAAAATATAGTAAATAAATTATTAGATTTAATTCACACCAATTATGATGCATCAATTCTTAATTATGACAATAATGGATTATTTTACTGGGATTATTTATGTGAAATTAATTGTACTTGGATTACATATGATATTATTTTAAAAGCAACAAAATTAGGTAATCCAATACATGGATTGTACAGTAAATATATAACTAAAGAAATTGTATTGGCAGCATATAAATTTAATGATAATATTTATGCTCAAGAAGGATTTTTTGATGCCAAATGGTTTGATGAAATGTATTTGCAAGATGCTATGAATATTTCAAGAAAAGTATTGCAAATGTTAAGTTTGCCAATTGATGAAATTAATAAATTAATCATTATGTATCCAGATACAATTGAATATTTGAAAACAGTAAATTATGATATGTGTTATAAAGCATATAAAAAACATGGTGATTCATGTGTAAAATTCATGCCTGAAAATATTGCTAAATTATTTAAACGTAAATTTCATAATTCATAATAAATATCGTCTGTAATGTTGTGATATTTTTTGTTGTTAATTTTTTTATACTTTATTGATCTTTTTAATTCATCTAATTTAGTCAATGATTTTTCTTGTTGTTTAGTAAATATACCATCCAACAAACATTTTTCAATAAAATATTTTTTGTAATCGTTCGAAAAAATTTCTTCAATTAATGTGCTTGAATCACGAAAATATACAGTATATTTATTATTTGAATCTTTACGAATGTCAGTCCAATGAAAATAATTTGTAATGTTGTGTTCCAAAATGTTTACACATTGAATGTTATATAATTTATTTCTCAATTCATCTTTAATATAATTATATTTTGCATCTTTAATCATTTGAGTTAATATGTATATGTGTTGATTATCAAATGTTATTAGATTATTGTAAATTTCCATATTATAATCAATATTTTCCAATTCTTTACAATGATTATAAATATTTAATACATTGACTAAGTCACATTCTTGAAAATTGTTTAGATATGATTCTAAATCTTTATTTTTGCATGTGTATTTTATGTGAGTATATTTAATAATCAATGATAATATTTCAACGACATAATTATCATCAAGACATATTTTACGTCTAGTATCGTCATTTTTGTTATTGTCGCTTTTGTTATTGTCACTCTCGCTACTCTCGTTATCATTACTCTCGTTATCATCACTTTCGCTGTCACTCTCGCTGTCACTCTCGTTATCGTCACTTTCGTTATTATCACTTTCGTCATTATATTTATCAATACATATCAATTTATCCACCTCTTTCTTTTCATATTCTTGACATTTTTCAACAATGTCAGTAATTTTAATTGGTTTTTGTTTTTTACTTGATTTTTTTGGAAAATCATCATAATTATTGTCTATTTTTAAATGATCATCATGTTGTAAGACACATTTCATATTAACATTGTATTTTTCATGTTTATTTGATTCAATATCGATCCAAATCAAATCATTTATTTTATCATTAATTTCATCTCTTAAGTTAATATCATTTAGTTTTATAGTTTCTTTAAATACAGATTCTAAAAATTCAATATTGTTAATG
>Ga0255138_1000058_pt1 | contig 31997 bp, 35 predicted proteins | sample Law_Colum_RepA_8_FD_188545 | JGI IMG/M metagenome (GOLD analysis project Ga0255138, IMG submission 188545) | Freshwater microbial communities from St. Lawrence River, New York, United States - Law_Colum_RepA_8d | ecosystem: Environmental > Aquatic > Freshwater > River | place: USA: New York... | reverse complement strand
ATTTTACAATCCAAAATATTTAGATGTGGTACAAGATATTATGAGATACTATGTCACTGGTTTCTTATTAATACGATTCAATCCATTTGTTAAAGCAAATTTCACTGAATTTGATAGACGAGTTGTGTTTTCTTCTGCTTTATTTTTACTTGCTACTACCGCATTTAACCAATATGCTAAAACATTTGATTTAACTGAATTAGCACGAATATTAAAGATTGTTCGATAATATAATTAGTTGTTTAGATATTTGAGAGCATAGATATTTTTATTTTTTATGTTTTAGCGTCTTATGTATTGGTTTTCTTTTTTTCTTCTTGGCTGTTTTACTAAATTTTTCGCGGAAAAATTGCTTTAAATGCTGTAACATTCGCTTTCCTATGATTTCGTCTACTTCTTGCTCTTGTTTCGTTTTTTCATTAATCCTATAATTATATTTCTTATATTCATATTGAATTGAATTTATGAAATCTTCTTTATTTACAACCTTATTTCCCAACTTAGAATCTAAGAAAGTGTTTATCATTTTTTCCATGCTTATTTGATACTTATATGGCTTGACATTTATATAATATACCTTATCATCTACCATACCAGAATGATACAAATCATCAATGAAACATACTTCTATGTTTTCCGGTAATTTAGTACATCTCACAAAATCGTCCATTGTTTTATCGTGTGATGTTCTTCCGACTTCTACACGCTGACCTCTCACTTTGAATGCTGCTATTATTTTATCGAACAATTCATATTCTACTTTATTATCAAAATAGTTCTTTATATTTATCGCCCAACTTCTATCACCTTGGTTATTGGTATAAATCATTACTTTGTAACACTTATCATCCATTTTCTTTGATTTTAAATATAGGAGCGTATTTATCATTTTTGGCCGTATAAATTCAGGATATAAATCTAATAACTCATTGAAGTGAGTGTTACTATAATCAGTGTTTTTAAAATATTTATTTAGGCATTCGCAAAATATCCCAAATTCCGTAAAATAACCCAATGTTTCATCTAAATCAAATACTACTATTTTAAATGAGTTATTATTGGACATAATACTATATACTATATACTATACGTATTTATAAAATTTCTCTCCGAATAATATAGTATAACTATTTAATGGATTTATCAATATCTGATTATAAGAAAATTGCTCAATTTTATCAGATTCCTAAACCAAATAATAAGTCATACAAAGATATTTCGGAACATGTGTTAGCAAGTAAGCTGTGTAAGTGTATTAAAAAGGTTCGAAATAGTCGAAAAGTAGTTGAGACGGCTGCGATTGGAATTTGTAGAGATAGTATTTTCAAAAATCGAAATATTGATTTTTATAATTTCAAGTGTAAAAAAGGTTCCAAACTTCTTTCCAAGAAAGGAACGCGCAAAATTTTGAAGAAATTTAGAAAAAATATCGGTTTCAATAAAACGAGACGCAGTAAAAAAAATTGAACTTTATTTTGTAAAACATTGAAATGTATTAATGGCTCAAATTACTATCAAAATGAATATTGAACTCTTTAACAACTTGTGCCAATTTATTTTGGATACTTCAACCAAATATAAAATTGATGAAACACATAATATATCACATAGCATGAATGTTCTTCATTATGCTCATTCTATATACGAGACTGAATTGCTAGTCAATCCAATCATATCGGATCATGTAAACATTATTTACATTGCTGCCGTACTACACGATATGTGTGATAAAAAGTATATGAATGAAACAGACGGTCTAGCCGAAATAACCGCGTTTTTGGAAACTAAACTTACGAATGATGAGATTGCTACCATTACTGCTATTATTAGCACAATGTCTTATTCCAAGGTAAAGACGGATGGTTTCCCAGATTTGGGTATTTACCAACGAGCATATCATATAGTTAGAGAAGCCGACTTATTAACGGCGTATGACTTTAACAGATGTGTCATATACAACATGAAGGTATACAATGGTAATTTTGGCGACTCGTTTTCTCAAGCAGAAGAACTATTTCAAACGCGCGTATTTAAACATGGGGATGATCACTTATTTACAACTGAGTATGCTATCAGACATTATCCGACGCTACACTATCAAGCAATGCAAACAATAATACATTGGAAAAAAATATTGCGACTCGACTAAACAATTACATAACATACATAAACATACATAAAAATATAATATGTGTGTTAGTAAGGTATCAACTAATTAGAATATGTCTAAAAATAAAAAAACAAACGATAAAAATACGAATGATAAAAATGTAAGAGGGTTTAGTGACCTTTTTTATCATACACAATTTACAGCCACAACTGTGACAAAAATAAATGAGATGTATGAAGAAGTGAAAAATAATTTGACTTGTCGATCATGTAACGTAAATTGTGTTGAGACAAAAATAGAAGTGAAAGATGTTTATTACCCAACTTTTGTAGTTGCTCGTAAACATACTTGTTCGTCTTGTTGGTTACAATCTGTGAAACTACGACATTATGCCACATACAAAATAAATAGACCATAACTATATCGTCATTACGGTTTATCTAGGTAATCTAGTGCCGCCAAAATTGTTTTTTCTTGATCAGTTAATTTCTGAAATATAAAACATTCATCGATTTTTATTTGAAACCTACTATTTTTAAAATTCCTACATAACAAATGTATTCCATCTTCTTGTATTTTTATATCAATTATCACGCCTCCATTTGTCAAGCATATTTTTTCTGGATTTTTTAAACTGATCCATCGAATATATCTGCCATATTGAATATCCGTCAAATCGTCAACAAATCTGTAATCTTTTAATTTCAAATGAAATTCTTTTAATTTATCTCTTGACAATTGTAATTGTTGTAAATAGTCATTTTTAATTGCCTTGATTTTCCGAGTAGTTAAATTTTCTATACCGGAATTATTTTCATTATTCAGCGCTTTTAATAAATACTCATTGTTTAAATCACTCATACTAAATATACGGTTTATTTTTTATTACATTATCATTGATATTATCTTGTGTTAGCAAAAATAATAAATTTTTTTATTATTTTTATCGTTATTTATCAGCTCCAATATTTATCACACTTTTTATTTACATACTCGATAGCAATTCTACGCAACTCTTAGCTAGCGCATTACCAAGATGAAACGGAATTGCGTTTCCGATTTGAACACATCTGTCACTATGCGAACCTATAAATTTGTATGTTCTAGGAAATCCAGTAATAATAGCTCCTTCTCTCACTGTAATACTTCTGTGTTCAATTGGATGAATTTGAAAACTACTATGTCCGGGTACTAGTGTAGGCGCCGGTTTATCGTATGATAGTCTATTCGAAGAACCTCTAGATGAATATCCATCAGTCTTTTTTTCATTCGAAATTTGCTTGAATTTGTCTACAGTTGATTCCTTATGATTCATCGGAACATTATCTTGATCCTTACTCGGCGAGTTTACATCCGCGTAATCCAACAAATTAAAAGCATCCTTTACTGTTAATAAATTTGGCAATGTTTCATCTTCATCGCTATGTGTAATAACTGGCCATTTCCATTCCTTAGTCACATCCTTTCTAACAGCTACGATGATCAATCTTCGCCTATTTGTATATCCGCCATAATTACTACACATTAAGATGTTACTATATACATTATATCCAAGCTCTTCGTATCTCTCGAATATATCATCCACCACACTATACATGTATTTGTCCAAATCTGCCTCCATCGTCTTTCTATGTTCTTCCAACAACGACTTTTCTTCTTCCAATTTATGTTTCTTCTCTAACAATTCTGGACTATTATCAACACTCATTTTCTTATTGATCGCAATAATTTGACCTCGATTATTCTTATGGTTAACTATAACACTGTCAATTTCTTCGCATAATTTTTCAATTGATTCATCAAAGTCCATGTATAGCTTCTTGCTTACTGGAGCAAAATTTTTCTTTGTTAAAATTTTCATGTTTTTCATTCCGGGAACATTCTCTATAATTGAAATGACTGGTCGAAATTGTTCTACTAATTTTAACTGAGATATGTATAAGTAATTTCTTTCATCATATGGATTTCTAACACCGGCTAAAGAAAACCCCTTACATACTACACCACCAATCAATACAGATAAATCACCGGCCTTCATATTATATTCGCTAAGCAAATCCTTTTTCGCAATAGTAGTAATATCATCACAAATTACTTGCTTGTCTTTTAGTTCCGGATTATTTAATTTCAATGTATCGAGACTTTCTTTCCAATTGTCATTTACAAAGACGACATTAAAATTGTTGTTTTTAAAACCCAAATGAGAACCTCCAGCACCAACAAATGTCTCGACGATAGTAAACGAATTACTATTATCCACCTTTAATTTTTTTCCAGCAACATCTGCCTTTGAAATTTTCTTTTTCCCAGTTACTTTAATCTCACCACTCTGTTTAATACTGTTTTCCATTTTAACTACGGACATTGCTTGTTATACTATTCACGCCAAATATATTTATATACAATTTTTATTTATATTATTCCGGTGGGGAGTACATCCTATAAACATTATATATTATTCCATTATTCTATCATTCGTCGTTTAATCCCCCTATTTTACGAAATTCAAATTTAAAACATACATTTCACAATATTGACCGATATGTGAATCGGTCATTTTTGTATATAAATTTATCCCCGAAATTTGCTCGATAAGAGGCTACTTTTTGGATTTCGCTTTTTCGGGACATGATTTTCATGTAGGTAACTTGCGCTTCACGATTTTCAAAAATCGCATCCACTGAGAAAATCATGTAGGTCATGTAGGGGACTACCTACATATGAAGGGAACTAGGTACTACTGAAAAAAAGGCACTGTCACTAGATACTTGTAGCAAAGTCACTTTTTACAAAATTTTCAAATTGATTTTGGATTTTAAAAAATTACACAAGGTTTTTATGTGTGTTTTTTTATTTTTTGAAAAATGAAATGGAAAATCGCGAAAAAAGCGTTTTAGACCATAATGCTCTGATTTTTATTTTTGGAAGAAAAAATTTGTTATGACAAAATTTTATATATTTATGTGAAAGGGTTTAGTAATTTTTTATATGTATCCAATATAGAGTTACAATGGATGACAAAAAGATGCCAAAAAATGCCGAAAAATTCTATTGCGAAACATGTGACTTTAAATGTAGCAAAGAAAGTAATTGGCATAAACATTTATTGACACGCAAACACAAAAAGAGTTACAAAGGAGTTACAAATGATGACAAAAAAATGCCAAAAAATGCCGAAAATGCCGTGAATGCTTATCATGAATGTAATTGCGGAAATATATATAAATTCAGACAAGGGTTATGGAAACATCAGAGATCATGTTCAATGATATCAACCGATATTGTATCAAGTGATACAACGATATCAAATGATACTACATTAGATGTAGTAAGCGGTTATAAAACTTCTCATATTGTTCAAATCGTAGAATTACTTTTAGCTAAAAATAATGAATTCATATCTGATTTGGTAACCAATATAACCGAAAAAAACGGCAATATAATGGAGAAAATGATAGAAATCATGCCGAATATCGGTAATCAGTCACATAATACGAATAGTCATAATACCCAAAATTTCAATATTCAGATGTTTTTGAATGAACATTGTAAAAACGCGATGAATTTAACCGATTTTATCGATTCTTTACCAATTACAGCAGAAACATATGATAATACAATACAAAATGGCCTTACAAAGACATTAACAAATATGATAACCAATGGGCTCAGTCAATTAGATATATTGGAACGGCCTATTCATTGTACTGACGCCACTAGAAAAACCATCTATGTGAAAGAAGCGAATAATTGGGAGAAAGATACCGAACTCTTGAAAATATTATTGGGCATAAAACAGTTAGCTAGAAAGCAAAGAACAATGATAAGTGAATGGAAGGATGTGAATGAAGGATGGGAAAAAGATGATAATATACAAACAAAATTAACAACTTTAATATGCCATTCTATGACTGACATTGAAAATGACGAAAAGGAAACCAGCAAAATCATTAGAGCAATAAGTAAAAATGTATATTTGGATAATGAAGCAAAACAATTATACATAAAGTAAAAATACGATAACTTGTAAAATATTTGTATTTTGTTTCCAAGAAAGTTGAAGTTATTTTAATGTTGTATAATAAAATGTATAGACACTTGAAGATTTACAATGGAAGAAACAATTCTTACGCCAATACACGATCAAATCATAGAAACACATGATTATAAATTGATCGAGATAGATACAATACATGAGTTACCTACTGAATATCCAGAAGAGTTTATTAAATTTTGTATCAAAAATGATTTACACTCACCAAGTATAACTACTGGAAATGGTAAAGCCTTATCTGTAATGTTAAAATACAAACATTGCTTTTGGAACAGAGATACATGTGATAAATTTGTAGAAAAATTTAATATATCTACATCAGATAGTATACAATTATTTAACAAACATAATCAGTGGGGCATTCAAACAAATAGTGGAAAAGAAAGAGGAAAATTATATATAGTGTATCCATATGCATTATCCAATAAACATAAAATGAGAAAGGATTTTAAATTTGATGGAACAGAAGAAGAAAAAAATACGGAAATTGATAAAATTAAATCCACCATCAAAGCAGATTATATCGATATTCCTAATAATCTATGGCAACTGGGACATAAAAACCCCAATTCAACTGATAACTCGAATCACAATTTAGTTTTACAGCCACCGATTCAAGGAAAATATCGAGATAATTATATATTTATTGATACTTTGACAAAAATGCCCACACCAAATAAACTCAAAATTATGATTGAAAAAAATGAAATAGAAATTACACAAGAACAAATTGCCGATTACTTCGCTATATTTACCGAGTTACATCTATCTAAACAAATTTTATAATATTCACTATTTAATTCAGTTCCAAAGAATTTTCTATCTGTATTTTTACATGCTAGTGCCGTCGTTCCACTTCCTAAAAACGGATCTACAACAAGTGAGCCTTTTTTACTGAATAGTTTAATTAAATGTTCTATTAGAGCAATCGGTTTTACTGTTATGTGCGTGTTATTTTCACCCTTTTCGATTTTAGATGGTTTTGATACTAAGAAATTTTTATCATAACTTTCATTGTATTCATCAGTTGTAATAATGTTAGCCGGAACTCTATCATTGTTTATTCCTACCTTTTGTGAAAAGTCCAATAGACCCGTTTTAAATTGTAATTCGTTTTGTATAAAAGTTAGCTTCCCAATTGGTTTCATTGCTACACAAATTGGTTCAAAACAAGATCGTATTTGCGGTGTCTTATAATCTTTATATTCTTCTATCAAATTAGCCTTTTCTTCATCTGATAGTTTCATTTTTTCTATAATATGATTTACTGACATACCTTTGGGCATACTTTGCGTATAAGTCCAATTGATCATGTCTCTTATTTCAAAACCGGCAATTTCACAACTCATAGCTATAGCATGATACAATCTTGGTGATGAAAATGACAAGAAATATGCGCCGGGTTTCATTTTTTTAAACAATAATTTTGACAATTCTAAATAATAATCGTATAAATTTTTAACTTGTGATTTATCAAATTTCATACCCTTTGGTAGATGTTTAATATGACTATTTTTAACATCTTTATTTACATCATCAGACGACCATTTATTGTCAAGTTTATCTATAAAGTAAGGTGGGTCTGTTATAACACAGTCAATACTGTTATCTTCTAATTTGTTTAATTCAACCAAACAATCATTATTTAATATGACGATGTTGTCTTTTTTATCATTATTAGTTGAATCTTTGGATTCTTGTTCATCTGAACTTTTTGCGTTATCATTAACAACAACTTCTAACTGTGTTGATTTAAGTTTATTATTAATTAACTCGATCAATTCATTCTTATTTTTTGATTTACATTTGGTAATACAATGTTCTTCGCACTTTGCTAAAAGCTCTGTTTTTGACAAATTGGTTAAGTCCATTTCTTCCATAATACAAGATATATTACTGTTATTCATCGTATTATGTAAATCAATTTTTTTATTATCCAACAATAAACTCGTTGGTTTTTTTAAATATTCAATGTTGTAAATAAACATCCACGAAAATATACAAATACATTTTTTAAATATATATTTCGTCTTTTTGGAACATGTTTCAAACCAGCATAAAAACAGCATATTTTATCCCCGAAATTCAGTCGCGACGATTTGACTTTTTGGATTTTGCTTTTTCGGGACATGTTTTTCATGTAGGTAAATTGCGCTACATACTTTTCAAAAAACAATGTCTCTGAGAAAAGTATGTAAGTCATGTAGTGGACTACCTACATATGAAGGGAAGTTTTTAGAGTGAAAAAAATCGATGTGTTTTTGATATATGTAGCAAATTCACTTTTTTTCAATTTTCCAATTTCATTTTGGATTTTAAAAAATTACACAGCCTTTTTTGTTGCAGAGTTTTGATTTTTGAAAAATGAATTTGAAAAAACTGTAAAAATGTGTTTTAGACCATAATGCTCACAATTCAAATAAAATTATTCTAACTTTGTTATTGTAATTTTTTTGCGAAAATGATTTAAGTATTTTTATCTAATACAATTATAGAACGATGTTAGAACGCTTTAGAACAAAAAATCGCCAAAAAATCGCCGAAAAATATAATTGTAAAGTATGCCTATATACATGTAGTAAAGAAAGTGATTGGGCTAAACATATTTCAACTAGAAAACACGAAAATAGAACAAAATTGAACGATTTAGAACACTCTGGCGAGAAACTCGCCGATTATGCTGCGAAAACATCGTCTATGGCGACAAATGGCGACAAATTTACGACACCATTATTCGTATGTAAATGTGGTAAACAATATTCGGCCAGAAATAGTTTATGGTATCATAAAAAGTCGTGTTACATTACGCAAGACAGTTCTACTGAATTAGTTTCAATTAATGATACTCATGTAGATAGTGGATCTATTGATACTTCTCAAGCGAATTCTAGCGAACAAACTGAACAATTGATCGCTTCAGCTATGAAAAATAAAGATGTAGAATTTAAAGAGCTTATATTAATGCTTTTGAAAGAAAACAAGGAAATTCAAAAAAATTTCGTAGAAATACTTCCACACCTCAAGGGAAATATAACGAATAATAGTAATAACACTACAACACATAATAATCAATTTAATATCAACATGTTTCTAAACGAACATTGTAAGAACGCCATGAATCTAACTGATTTTATTCATTCCCTACCTATTACAAACGAAACATACGATCATACAATTGAAAACGGCCTTACTAAAACAATTACAAATATGATTACTAATGGTCTAAATAAAATGGATGTATTGGAGCGTCCTATTCATTGTACCGACCCGGCTCGAAAAACAATGTATGTTAAGGACAATAATGTATGGGAAAAGGATAATGAATTGAAATTATTGTTACAAGGAATTCGAAATTTATCGATAAAACAGCGAACTATGATAAATAAATGGCAAGATGTGAATGTTGGGTGGGAGAAAGATGATAACTTACAAACAAGATTAACAACGCTGGTATTTCACTCTATGACTGATATTGAGAATGATGAAAAGGAAGTAAATAAAATAATTCGGGCTATTAGTAAGAGCACATATTTAACTAGTCAAATTAAAAATGAATATGTATAACAACTAATTACAAGATACATCTAACAAAAAGTGATTACGACCATTCCGAATAAAAACATTGTCTAATGCGATGGTTTCGTACCAAGTGGTCAAATCCCCCAAAATGCGAAACCCCGAGACACACGATAAGACTTGTATAAACTCACATTTGCTCGGTAAAACCCTCCCGACCGGTAAATCATCCCGTGAAACCTTCAACCAACCCGACGATTCCACCAAGGCAATTTGAAAAGAAGCAATAAGATGGACGAACTGAACATCGGATAAAGGATAGACAAGAGTAATACCCGTCTTATTACATTCAAGTTCAACCAAAGGAGCGCCTTTATGGAGTTGTGTAACATCCCCCGCCAAGAGGCTAATGGAAAACTGAATGGTCCCGCCATATGCTATCCCGAAGTTCCCCAAAAACTTGGACGGGGCATTGAAAACCCACAAAGATTTATCCGGTTTCCCGTGAACGAGATTATCACTTGCCTGAATATAATGATGAAAGAACTTATCACGGCTATATGGTTCAAAAACGGGAAGTGAAACGGGTAGTTTGTTGCCAAGAATAGTCCAACCGTCGTTCCCGAGTAAAAAATCACTACCGACAATAGTGCCATCCGCATCCACCATAGTGACATTTCCAGGAAAGGACTGAGCCGAACCGTCAGTTACAATAAAAGAAAACATATCGGAGCAAAAGCGACAGAAAAGTCTCGTATTCGGAACATAGTAAACTCGGTGTAAAGAACCCGTAACCAAAGTATGATTATCAGTGATAGGTATGCCAGAAGCGGGATGATAACCATACAAACTATACACCTGAGATAATTGAAATAAGGTTCCGTACTTGGGTAACTGTGTAATAAACGTAGTGAGTTTGCTGCCAATTTTATCCCCGCCCTTTAATCGGACAATATAACCCGGAAGAGAACTGTTCATAACAATCAATTGATGGAAAGCGAACGGAAGCGCGAGAGAAACATAAATAGGAGACAAAGCTAGCAATAAGAATAATACACGAGAATAAACCGACATATGGTAATAATACCAACAAATGATTATATTCTTTTAGTAAATACTACAAAAAGCCACGAATTAAGAAGCCCGTTTTAAGAACCCATAATTTAATTATGTCTAATAGTTACAAATAATTAAATTATGGATTTAATTTAATTATTTTTATACCTTCATATGTCTAAAGATGTGTATATATGTTAGCGTTGATTCGTTTAAAATGATGATCCGAATCCGCCAAAGAAATCATTGGCTGCCATGGGTTCCATAATAGAGCCAGGTGTGGATGCGCCTACAAGTGGGGTCTCTGGTCCAGCATACATATTGTTGAAGTTGGGTGTTTGGGGAATCGAATACTCATTAGATTGACTTTTCATATTGGTCATTTGAGCTTGTGGTGGTGGCATATTCATTATTTGTTGCTGTTGTTGAGGAGGAGGTGGTGGCATCGCATATTGTTGTTGCGATAATGGTTGTGTCACACGAACTTGACCTTGTCCTTGTGCCGCTTTATTAGATCCAGCTGGTGACGCATGACCATCATATAAGTCCCATGCTCTTTCTGTCAATATTTGAATCTTTTCGCCCAACTTTGTTTGCATAGTTATCGAAATTAATAATAATGCCGGAATAATATTGAATACATTTACATCTCCATATTTGAAGCCACTGTAGGTAGGAATATAATCGATTATTTTGTGGATGAAGTAGAGAGCCATGAACATGACAACTACTTGGCCGATTACTTCCACCAAAATAACTAAACTACCTTTATCGTCTTCCGCCTCGGGAATGTAATTTTTGATTAATTTCAATAATATAACTATGGGTATTATTGCTAAAACCGAATATTGAATTATATTTAATAATAATCCCTTTTGATCCTCGTCAAACGGAAATACTGCTTTTATAAATCCATTTTCATTAATTCCCGTATTTTTTTCCAATCTATCCATATGATTTATAATAAGAAATTAATATATTTAAATATATGGTTTTATTTGATATATAAAATGTTGAAGCATGCGATTGACCTAAATAAATATAAAGGTAGAGATAAGGGAGAGAAATATCACGAGGAATACCAATATTTAAATTTGCTGAATGATATTATGAATGAAGGCACTTTGGAGGAAGGTAGAAACGGATTTACTAAATGTGTATTTGGTTCGGCTATGCATTTTTCTCTTGAAAACGGTAAAATTCCTATTTTAACTACTAAGAAAACTGCTTGGAAGACGTGCTTAAAAGAATTGCTCTGGTTTATTAAAGGTCAAACTGATAATAAAATATTAACCGATCAAAATGTACACATTTGGGACGGTAATACTACAACTGAGTTTCTTGAATCGCGAGGATTATCACATTATACACCTGGTCGACAAATTGGACCACTTTACTCGCATCAATGGCGTTACTGGAATGCGAAATATGAAAATGACCCCGATGCAGATTATACCGGTAAGGGAATTGACCAACTACAAAATGTAATCGACTGTTTGAAAGATCCAAAACAAAGAAGTAGTCGCAGAATGGTAATCAGTGCGTGGAACCCCGAACAATTAGACCAAGGCGTTCTTCCTCCTTGTCACGTTTTGTTTCAATTCAATGTTGTTGACGGAAATAAATTAAGTTGCTGTATGACACAGCGTTCAATGGACACAACATGCGGTGAGCCATTTAACATATGTTCTTACTCTATGTTGTGTTGTTTAATTGCAAAGCATTGCGATTTAGAACCATATGAGTTTATCCATTATGCTGGAAATTGTCATATATATGCAGACCATTTGGATAACGTTAAAGAACAAATTAAAAGAACACCGTACGATTTTCCAACACTTGAAATATTGAATAAAAGGGACAATATAAACGATTATGTGTTAGATGATTTTAAAGTTAGCAATTATCAACATCACGACCCAATTAAATACAATATGGTTGCTTAGCGTGCTATTTCGTTTGTCTGGTCATCTGCATATTTGTAGTCAGCAAAAATTGGATTGGGTGATTTGATGCGGTTTCTTATAGTTACATGATTAATTCCTAATTCTCTACCCGCAGCTGAAAGTGATTCATAATAAATATTATTTATTATTACAGGTCTAATGCAACTCGTCTTAATATATACATCCTTATTTAAATTTGCATATTGATAATTTACATATTGAGGTTCTTTTGATTTAATTCGTTTTGAGATTACGTTTTTATCAATGCCAATAACTTTTGCGGCAGATCTCGTTGACTCGTAATAAATATTATCTATTATTATTGGAACTCCTCTTCCCGTACTAAATTTTTGACATTGTTTCTTCTTATTTTCTATTCTAAGACACATTTTATCTTGTGCTTCTTTTGTATGCGTTTCATCTAAATATTTATAATTAGTAAATTTGGGACTTGATGAATGTATCCTATCTTGTATAGTTCTTGATGGTATATTAAGTTTTGTTCCTGCGGCTGTAATTCCATCATATTTCACTCCATCTATTACAATTGGAGCATCCTTACGAAAATTTGTTTGCAATTGCCGCTTAACTTTTATTTTTTCTATAATATCGGTTCTATTTGGGTGTTTTGTAAGGGTGTCACCGCCACTATTATTATAATGCATGTTATACAGAAACGGTCTAATATTGATGTCCTCTAAATATTTCAGTTCTAATTCTTTTGCTTCATCTATTGTATTGCACGTATGTAAAATATCAAATGTAAAGTTTTCAATGTTATATTTATTATATGACATCTGTAAATGTTGATTTTGATGCTTGTTATGTTTTAATCCTCTCTTATGTCCAGTAAAACGACGCTTAACATTCTTTGAATATCCAATGTAGTATTTGCCAGATGACAAACACGTGATTTTATAAACTCCAATAATCGGTTCGGTCATTTCTATATATTATAACCATATATTATTTCTAAATAATTTACCGCAATTATTTATAAATCCTTAAATATATAGTATTTGATAGTTTTTCTTGGAACGCCATTTACTTTTGTTGTATAATCGTTTCCAATGAACGTATATCCTTGTTTACGTAAAATGCTTCTAAGGATATTTAAGTAAGGGCGTTTACATTCAAAATTTGGCTTAAATGCGGAAATAGTAGAACACGCAAAGTATTGTTGTATTTCGCTTTTCATTTCTAATATTTTATTTTGTTTATCAAAGTTATCATCTAACTCGGATAATAAAAAACTATTGTTATCATCAAGTTCTATTATAGAGATGAGTTTTTCGCATATTTGTTCTCTTTCTTTATGAAACTTGTCACTTAATTTTGTTCGCATTATATATAATAGATTACATTATCTTTAATTGTATTTTGATACTTCAAAATTAGCAATTATCAACATCATCCACCGATAAAAGCAGCTATGAGAGCATAATTTAGGAATCTGTATTTTCACAAATAAGTAGTAATAAACTATTATATCTAATAATATATATAATGGTTATGGTTAGACGTGCTAAATCTCCAAAATCTACTCGCAAAAATAAGAAAACTTTGAAGGCAAAGAAGATCTCTCCCAAAAGATTGCGTAAAAATAAAACTAATAGAAATAAAAAGACTAGAAGGAATGTTAAAAAACATAGAAGATATGGCGGGGCACCACCGACTGATGAGATACCACCGAGTGATGAGAAGAAAATGCCCCAAAAGGTGGAGGAAGAAGTGTGTTCCATATGCCATGACGTAGTTAATCCCAATGTTAGAATTAAGACTAATTGTGGTCATTCATTCCATAAAAAATGTTTGGGTCTTTGGTGTAGTAACCAACCATCAGATACTGACAAAATATGCCCAATGTGTAGAGCAAATATCGCATCTCTTTGTAAAGACATTGAACCGATTAATAGTCTTGGTATTATGAGGCATTTGGAAACTACTTTTGTTAAGATTAAAGGTCCGGCTGGTAGTGATGTAGAAAGCAAAAAAATGGAAAATAATCGAATAATACATGAATATTTAGATGATCCGACATTTGATCCAAATGTATCTGATTCTCAAAATAAAACACCATTGTATGTTGCTGTAGAACGTTCACGGTATGATGTTATTGATAAATTATTAAAACACCCAGATATTAATATCGATATTCGCGAAAGAGAAACACTATATAATAAGACTCCACTTGAGCTTGCTATTGCCAATCGTAATTATACGGCAATAGATTTATTTAAATCTTACTATAAAAATCGTAGGATTCCGATTCCTAAGGGATTAGTTCTTTAGTGTAAATCATTGGAATGGATCGGAGGAAGGTTGTTTTAGAATATATTTACACATTTGGTATTTTTAGGAGAAATGCGATAAGAATGCTCATTTTTAGTATAAAATATATTTAAAATGAGTTCAAGTTCATCTATAGCTGCCGCAAGACGAAGACGTGCTGGAGGACCTCCTGGCCCTACACCACCTGGTTCTAATTCTAGTAGACCTTCACAAAATAATACACCAAATCGACAACCAGAGCCACCCGCTGGTCCGATTAATCCACTTGTATTGCTTCAACAACATCATATTAAAATTACAATGATGGAACAAGTTCTTAAAGATTTGGTCTCAAAACAAGAACTCAGTAAGAATGATGTATCTAAAAATGCGCAAGTGTCTGCGCCAGTTATGGCTGCTAATCGTCAAATGACCGAACAGTCGTTACCTTCTCAATTGAACATAAATGAATTGAGTGATTTGATTATGAGTAGAATGGAAGCACAATTAGATTTTAAAGCGTTTTATGAGAACGATGAGAAATTAATGAATGAAATCGAAGAACTAAAAGCAGTTGTTCAATCTCAACAAATGGTTATTAATAGCCTTAATACGGCGGTATTTTCTTTAATTAGTAAGTTGAATGTATCTGTTCCTATGAATGTCATCAACTCTGATGCGGATGCTGATGATGATCATGATGCGTCGGTAGATGCTGAGGTGGATGGTGTGTTTAAGACGGAAGTAGACACGAATTCCAGCAATGTAAGGGAAACTTTGACGCCTACATTTCCAAAATCAGTTATGATTAATGAAACAAACAATACTGTTAAAGAATTTAAGAATGATTTTGATGAAGTTGAACAAATGGCATATGATAACAGCAATCTTACTTATTAAACGGTTTCACCTTCTACAATGTCAATTCAACCACAAGACATCAAAATCAAAATGAGTAAAACGAGAGAAATTATATTATAAAAATAAATTAGTATGAAAACATTATTTTCCATATTAATATTCTGTATCGTCCTTTTTATTTATATTCATGTAAATTTTCATTTGAAAGTAAGTGATGATTTAGAAGTATATGAGATAGACCAACCTTCTAAGGACAAATTGGAAGAAATATGCGATCTAAGACAGCCAGTTATATTTGACTATAATGTGGATGGATTAATCAATGAATGTAATTTAGACAATATTAGTAAAAATTACGGCGCTTTTGATATCAAAGTAAGAAATGTAAAAGAATACGATGATGTGAGTGAATTATACTTACCATTGACATTAAATACCGCAATGGATATCTTTAGAAAAGATAAGGAAGAGAGATTTATCAGCGAAAACAATGGGGAATTTTTAGAGGAAACTAGTATTGTCAAGAATTACAGATACAATGATAATTTTTTGAGACCATATTCTGTAAGTAATTGTTATTATGATCTTATATTTTCATCTAAACGAGCAAAATCGCCTCTTAAATATGAATTAAATTATAGGAATTTTTATTTGGTTACACAAGGTGGTGTAAAATTGAAATTAATTCCACCAAAATCATCTAAATATTTATATACTATTTCGGACTATGATAATTTCGAATTTCTCTCGCCAGTGAATCCTTGGAATGTTCAGTCCCAATTTAAACCAGACTTTGACAAGTTGAAAACATTAGAGGTATCGTTGAAGGTAGGTCAGATCATTTATATACCCGCTTATTGGTGGTATAGTTTTGAATTTAGTCAAAACACAAGTATCTGCGTATTCAAATACAGAACCTATATGAATAACATTGCGATATCAAATCATTTGTTAGTTAATTTACTTCAAACCCAAAATGTTAAGAGAGAAATTGTCAAGAAAAAAGATATACAAGAAACAGTTATGCTCGATGAAAATAAAATAAATGACGGTACTGGTAGTGGTATTGACATTGCTACAATAGGTACAATCGATACACCATCTGAACAGACCAGCACATTATAGTGTGTGTAATTCATATCTTGTAATAATTGAAAGTAAAATTGATTTTATTAAATAATAAACATTTGATAGTATATTATTTACACCTTTTCTCATTTAAAACGCCCATTTTATTAGGTAAAAAATAAGAAAAAATGTAAAATCAATAGTAGGAATTTCACCTACGATGGTCTAACTTTTTCATCTTCCTTTTGTTTATTTGAAGATGTGAAAGACGAAATTTGAAAACATAATGGTCGTTCTTGTTTATCTATCCAACAACTCGTTAATTTCATTATGTTTATGGAAGAATTAGCATCTCTTGTTCTAAATACGATTTTTTTGTTTTCGCAACTCACGCAATTAGAACAAACTAACAGACGAAATACTTGTTTATTTTCTTTATTTTTGTAATACTCTAAATTTTTATTACAATCACAACATTTTTTACTTGTATTACATTCATTTATAGTAATTGTATCATATTTCTTATGAATTAGTTTCCTTAATCCTTTATTCATTGTAGGCATAAAATGTTTCATTTGTGATGATCTACTCCAATTTCCATAACCAATCAGTATGTTTTCACCAAATGTTTCTTTGATTTTATTAAGAAATGTGTCTATGGATTTCTTACCATAACTATATTGACGAAATTTCATTTTTCTCCATGTTTCTTTTTTGTAAAATTCAGTTGTTTCTTTATTCAATTTATTCTTTTCTACTAAATATATTTTGAATTTATTATAATCAACTGATTTACTATTTTGAAATGATAATATGGTTTCTTTTTCAATAATTCCATTTCGTTTTCTTTCTTCTAATAAAATCCTTTGGTTTGTTTTTGCTTTACTTTCTCGTTTTCTTTGTGGTGCTGTGTATTGTAGTTTGTTTCCATTTTTATCCATCATATAAACCAAACTGCGTTTTCCTGGATCACATCCTACAATATTTCTTTCCTTCAAAGTATCTAATTGTTCTTTGGATAAATCATCAACATTGTAAAAATCTTGTTCTTGTAAAATAGGAACTCTTGCACCCCATTTTTTATCCTTCAAATCTTTTCTAATGAAGAGCAAACAACAAGAAACGCCGTCCGTTTGGATTTGGTTATGAAACTGATAATGCTTATTTTTGAATATTTTATTTTCTAAATTAAGAAAGCTACACCATACTTCATTTTGATTAGTTTTTACATTACATAACAATTCACATTTTTTGATTTTATTTCCTTCCTTATCCTTTTCCGGACAAAATAGGTTTATCAAACTTGCTGTATCTATGATAATATGTTTTGGAATAATATTATTTCTTAATGGTAACGGTTGGAATAATTTACTTTCTTGTTTTTCCAATACAGAGTTCATATACAACATTCCTTTCAAATATTCAAATGGTCTAACCTTAATATCATAATGTATTGACTTTTTAATTTCACTGGGTAAAATATTAGATAAATGAGTAAGTTTCCAGTTAGAAAACATTTCATCAGTTTCATCTAATTCTAATATTTGCTTCTTAAATTGAAATAATAATGCTTTATCTTTTGTAATTTCATTTGTAGTTTTATTGATAAATCGTAAAAAGTGTTGGATAAAATGCTCTTGAAAGTTATTATGTAAAGAAGTGTGTATTTGTTTTGCTAAATAAGGTAATAAGAAACTAGTATTTTTCAAATTGGTTTTTTCGTGATTAAGTAATGGTTGGTATTCTGTTTTGTAAAATGTATCCAATTCTTCTAAAAGTTCTGTATCTTTTCCTTTCTTTCCTCTATTATCACGAATACCTAATGTTTTTATACAATACAAAATAAATGTATCATCTATGGTTGGTAAGAGTAATTTATTTGTATAACAATTCAAAACATACAATCGAATAAATTGATATGTATGAATAACTAAATCATTCATTTCAAAAACTAAATTGTTAATGAGTGGTTGTATAGTATCACGATTAAGTAAAATAGTTTTGAGTGGTATTTTGAAAGTTTTGTAAGCAGATTTTTCATTATTCCTAAATTCTTGGAATGTGTCCTTTGGTTTTTTCTTTTTCACCATTCTATATATTTACTAAATATTTTATTTTTATATAATAATCCGCATAATTATATAAAATGCCTAAATATTTGCTTCCATAGATTTTTCATGTTGTTCTCTTGTTTTTTTAAGTTTTTCTTTTTTATTCAAATACGCAGTTCTAGCATATTCTTTTTTCTTTTCAAGAGGCACCTTATATTCTTTATTTTTTGCTAATAGTTCTTGTTTATGATTTTCATAATATGTTTTATGTCTAGCAGGAGCAGTATATTTTTTAAGTTTTTCTTTTAACTCTTTATTCTCTTCTTCTAATAATTTATTTTTATTAATTATTTCTTCAACATTCATTTAATGTGTAATTACAAAATATTTTTATATTATTTTAATAATAAATTGATTATATAAAATGGGCGTTTTAAATAAGAAAAGGTGTAATACGATGGCAGAAGCTATAGCAATACAAATAGCAAGACCGTGCGAAACAGCAGAATCAATGGCATATAAAATACTAATAAGCGACAGAAGTTATGTAGAATGGAATTTATATGACGCATTGTCACTAAATGAAGTTGAAAAAATTAACATTCATCCGTCCACCAATAAACTATTCTCGGGTGATACATTTGAATGTAATACAGCTGATTCAAAATGTGATCAGTCAGTCAATCAACCAACTGATCTAGGTGCTGTTAAACAAATTAAATTGCTTCATTCATGCGTTCGTTCGATGCCATCTATTCCGGGAATTCTAGTTTTAAAAGACGGCAAAACATTCGGTAAGCACAAGGACAAATTCTTATATAAATGTATTCCAGATGATCGACGGTTTCCAGTATTTACTGTACCCTATGCTCTAAAAATAGGATTTTCGAAAAACATCGATAACAAGTATATTGTATTTCGCTTTGATAATTGGCTAGGCAAACACCCACAAGGCACCATCGTAAGTGTGCTAGGTGACGTCGATGTTCTTTCCAATTATTACGAATACCAATTATACTGTAAAAGTCTATATGCCTCCATTCAGACTTTCAATAAGGACGCGAGCGACGCATTGAAACAAAAGACTGAACCAGAATTTATTTCCACCATGATTGAAAAATATAAACTCGTTGATAGAACACATGAACCCATTTTCAGCATAGATTCTAAAGAAACCACTGATTATGATGACGCATTCAGTATTATAGACTATGGCGATAATAGTTATAAAGTTAGCATTTATATCGCAAATGTTCCAATGTGGATGGAAGAACTCGCATTATGGAATTCATTTTCAGAGAGAATTTCGACGATTTATTTGCCAGATAGAAAAAGACCAATGATGCCACTATCATTATCGAATTGCGTATGTAGTTTATGTGAGCAAGTAGTGCGTCTAGCATTTGCCATAGATATTACTATTGTAAATGGCGAAATATTAGGATACACCTTTGCCAATACATACATTAAAGTGTATAAAAATCATGTATATGAAAGCAAAGAATTAAAAGAAGATAGTAATTACAAGATGATGTTTAATATGGTGGATAAATTATCACAAACATACACATATACTACTAAAATAAGAAGCAGTCACGAATTGGTTAGTTACTTGATGATCTTAATGAATTATTACACCGCAGTTGAAATGATTAAATATAATAACGGAATTTATCGATCTGTTAATTTTAATGTAAAAACAGAAATCCAGTCTTCTTTACCAGACGATGTAAACAACTTCTTAAAAATATGGAACAGTTCATGTGGTCAATATGATTTATATGATGGCAGAAAATGTCATGAAATGCTACAATTGGATTCTTACATTCACTGTACTTCTCCGATTCGTCGATTGGTCGATTTGTTGAATATGGCAAGATTACAAAAAAATTTGGGTTTGGTAAATTATTCGACCTCATTTGAAACATTTGAGAGCTACTGGACAAGTCGACTAGAATATATTAATACTACAATGCGAGCTATTCGCAAAATTCAAAGTGATTGTAGTTTACTAGAAATGTGTACAAATAATCCAGATATATGTGAAAAGGAATATGATGGTTATATATTTGATAAGATTGTGCGCAACGATGGATTGTATCAGTATATCGTCTATTTGGCACAAGTTAAAACGGTTTCTAGAATTACTTCTAGGTATGAACTAAATGATTACGGTAAATATAAATTTAAGATATTCATCTTCAACGAAGAAGCATCATTAAAAAAGAAGGTTCGCCTACATATTATTTTGTAGACGATTTTGATTGAATGCGCAAATTATTAAATATTTATTTCTATTTTCTATTTTGTTTTTGTTTTTAGTCTGCGTATTTATTATTTTTAGACATATAGCGATTGATTTGTAGCAATGAATTTCAATGTTAGCTCTGGTATTTGAGTGAGTTTGTGTAGCAATTCAACATTTCCAATATATTCTGCCACATTTTTCAATTCATTTACCATGTTGTTTATTTTCAAGATTGCTTTAATAAATTCTCCCGGAAATACCTCGTATTCATATTCACACTTCTGAATAATTTCTTTACATGTTTTTTCGTCTTCACTCTCACACCAATTCAATATTGGGTTTATTAGTTCAAATATACATGTTAGATTATCAGTTGATTGTATGCCATGACGATGCTCCTCATTCATATAATCGCCATATATGTTTTCTAATGAACTTAATAATTCGTTAAACTCTGTATTCGCTGTTAATTTTGTTATATTGTGTATTTGTTTATCGTCTTTTACGCGAATATTTGAGAAACAACTTAATAATGCCGCAATTTCATACGCATTATATTTCTTAAGAAAGTCGTTCTTTATGAGAAAGTCTGTAAATGCCAAGCAATGCGTCTCTTGAATGTATGTTGCCATTCCGCCCTTTTCTTGGATTTTTACATTGTTGTTATTATTGCTGCTGCCAGCATTAACTGTATCTGTCTCTGTTTCGGTCGCATCACATATCGTAGCCGCCTTAGGTTCATCACATATCGTATTTGGCGCAATATAATCAAAATGTTCGAGAAATTCAACAACTCGATCAAAACTATTTTGAAAATGCCGGTTTAGCGTATGGATATACTCTTCGTTTTGCTTAATTTCAGCCTTTAAACTTAACAACGACTTGTATTGTTCAACTTGGCCTTTGAATAGTTTACTGCCGTTTTCAAGATCTTCTATTGTTTGTTGGAGTTGCCTTCTGATTTTTTGCTTACATGTCTTTAATTCCTCAATCGAATTCAAATAATTTTCAAAGACACCCATATTATTAACTACATAATCATATGTAGGATTTGCGATTTTATTGTCTAATTCGGTTTTTAACTTGGCAACAAGACTCTCTGTCGCTTGAATACTTCGTTGAATTTCGCCATTTGACATACTTTTCCCAGCAAAACTAATGGTATTATTATTGAACTGTAGAAAGTTTAACACCAAATTGTACGAAATCGAGAATTTCGATTGAAGAGTTTGCGGATTTCCATGTATCATTTGTTCATACTCATGTCCATATGGCAACTTAAACATGTTATTCAAATGGATCACATGCCCAATTGTATCTAGACCTCGTCTCCCAGCTCGACCAGCCATTTGCGTATACTCATGTGGGTACAACATACGCATTGACGAACCATTGAATTTGTCGAATCCAGTAAACAGTACGGTTTTTGTCGGCATATTGATTCCAACCGCAAATGTTTCTGTAGCAAATAACAATTTAACATATCCTTTAGCAAATAAGAGCTCGATCATTTCTCTGAAAATCGGCATAATACCAGAGTGATGGATTGCCACGCCTTTTTCCAGTAAACGCATAATCATTTCAAATTCTGGCAAATTAGTGTACTCCTTGAAATTGGGCAACTTTCGCAATATTTGTTCGCATTCTCGTCGTATGGTTGACGGTATAGTTGCCTCGTCTTCTCCAAACAAACTTATATTGATTGTCTGGGCGAATTGTTCTACTAGTTTTCTCGAAAATACGAAACAAATTGCCGGTAACATTCCATTATTATATAAATATTTTGTTACTTCGTTTAAAACAAATGAGGGTTTGACATGACAGTCGTTTTTTGTAGTATACTCCAACAACCGCTTCACCTTGGCATAATTATCTTTATTAAAATTACTATTGCTATCTTTCACTGGAATAGGCTTGTGTAAGAACTCATTGATATATTTGAGAAACTCTTTATCCTTTATGTTTTTCAATGGTCCTTGAGGCAATGTAGTGTAAAAGTAGTGAATCAGTGGCACTACGCGATGATTTGTAGGGGCTAAATATACCTTTTTTTGATGTACTTCGTTTGTTTTTACATCTTCAATCCATTGCGCAAATATTTCAGATTTGTCAATTGTAGCAGAAAGCATGATCATTTGAATGTGATTTGGTAGAAACATGATTGTCTCTTCCCATACTTTGCCTCTATCTAGGTCATTAATGTAGTGAATTTCATCGAAAATGACGGCCGCCAGTTCATTCTGGAAATCCATTTCAAATTGAAGCGGGACTGAATTAGTATCCACTTGATTGTCTATTGTTTTTTGTAGAAGAGTGTTTCTTAGAATTTCAGTTGTCATAATAAGAACATCTGCTTCCGGATTAAACTTAATATCTCCAGTTAAAATACCAAACGATATATGCGGAAACTTTTTAGTAAATTCGTGAAATTTTTGGTTTGATAATGCTTTGATAGGCGATGTGTATATTACCTTTTTCCCTTTTCCCGCAAAATATTCAATGGCGAATTCAGCTGGCAATGTTTTACCACTACCCGTATGCGCCGTTACAAGAATATGATTTCCCTCTACAATTGCTTGAATTGCGTATTTTTGAAAATCACTTAGCGGAAACGGAAATGTACCAAAATGCTCTTGGAACATTTCATCATTTGGAAACTTTTCTTTGCAGATGACAACCATGGTCGATTATTATTTATATAAATGAATGTAGTCCTTTATACTAATTCAACTTTTAATTTTAATCATGTGACAATGTCGTGAATTCAGTTCAAGACATCGCCATTGCGATATGATATAATTATTAGCGAAAAATATTATATGTCCGTATATATTAGGAGATAGAATATATGAATATAATCCATGATTATAAATTAGTGGAAAAAATAGGAATAGGATCATATGGTGAAGTATGGAAAGCATACCACATTCAAACAAAAAAGAATGTTGCCATTAAGATCGAGAGAAAATCCAATAAAAGTATATTAAAATGTGAAACGATTATATTGAGATATTTAAAAGATTTGAATTTAGTTCCGAAAGTAAAATATTATGGATATACTAATAGTTATAATTACATGATAATGGAACTGTTGGGTGATACCATAGAACAATATTATAATCGAAAAAAAACACATGATTTGGGCGAGATTAAATGGATCGGCCTCAAAATGATCGAATGTGTGCGAGAAGTTCACGAGTATGGAATTATTCATCGCGACATAAAACCAGAAAACTTTCTAATGACAGTAGATGATACTAGTATTAAATTAATCGATTTTGGATTAGCAAAACAATATTTGGATAAATTTGGAAAACATAAACCACAAAGCGACCATGTACAATTGACTGGAACTATGCGATATATAAGTACGCATGTACATGAAGGTATACAGCCGAGTCGCCGCGATGATTTGATTTCGATCGTATATATTTTACTGTATTTGATAAAGGGCAAATTGCCATGGCAAGGTATCAAAAGTAATTCTAAAGACGAGAAAGTACGATCCATTTATGATATTAAAAAATCGACAAGTCATGATGAATTGTGTAAAAATGTCTCGCATAAAATAAAGGAATTATTGGAGTATGTTTATTCATTGGACTATGCGGAGATACCCAATTATGATTATATGAATTTTTTGTTGAAAACTTTGGTATGACAAAGCATTGTGTGGTGGTGTAAATATGGTATGATATAGGCAAAACAATATAAAGATTTGCCTTCTTTAAAGAATATAATGAGTTCTATTAGTACGAGTGAGACGATCTACCAAGGCCGCGTAAAGTGGTTTAATAATAAGGCTGGCTATGGATTTATTACCGTAATTGACGGTGTAAGTGTTGGTGATAAGATGGGTATGGATATTTTTGCTCATCATAGCGCAATTTGTGTTAGTGAGGAGCAGTACAAGTACCTTGTACAAGGCGAGTATGTTGAGTTCACTTTGTCCGCAGTAGAGGCTAGTGCTGATTATAAGTATCAAGCGACTAGCATCAAGGGTATGAAGGGCGGAAAGCTTCTATGTGAGACTCGTAATGAGGCTCGTGCTGCTATGCCTCCGCGTCAGCGCACCGTTCAGCGTGGTGATGATAGACAGCCTCCTCGTCCCCGTGGAGCGGGACCTCGTGATGAGCAGACTGAGGGACGCACTCAAGGACAGTGGACTCAGACGAGTAGAAAGCCTCCGGGACTTACTCGTCAACCATTGCGTCCCAAGGATGAGTAAATGTTCAAGGGTGTTGCTCTAAATAATTTAACCAATAAATGAAATATAATAAATAAAAATAATTATTATATTTTAAAGTTTTTTATTGTCTTATGCGAAAGATAGCTCGCCATGATTCACTGTTTACATCTCTATAATAGGTTGGATTATTATGGGATCGTAAGTGTTGGTTATTACAGTCAATATTATAAATGGGTCTGCCATTGCGATAAAAAATATCTAATTGACGTTCTCTCCAATAATACTGCTTGATACTTGTATTAGAAACAATTAGAACTGGTTCCATATATGTATAATAAATATTTTATTGTGTGTGAAAAAAACCTAAAATATGAACATTTTTATTGGATTTGTATCGTTTGTAATACTTAATACTATATACAAAAATATATTTAAAGATACTACACTAATGTAGTATATATAAAATGGATACTACCACCGCTACCCAGAATCAACACACTAATATTGTAGACGAAGATGAATCGCACATTGATACTCAATTTTCATCTGTATTGGGGACGCTCTCACAATTTAAGACTCAAATTACTGCTCTTGCTGTTCAGTTGAGAAATTTAGAAAAGACAGTCAAGAAGGAGATTAAGCAGCATAAGCGCGAGGTAACTAAGAAGCAAACCAAGGGTGCTAGAAAGCCTTCTGGTTTTGCCGAGGCTGCTCCCATTTCAAAGGATTTGTGTGATTTCTTGGGTAAGGGTTACGGAACCACCATTGCCCGAACAGAGGTAACCAAGTTTGTTTGTAATTATATTAGACAAAATTCGCTGGCGAATGATGAGAATAAGCGCGTCATTAAACCCGATAATAAGTTGAAGAATTTGTTGGGTATTGATGATGATACTGTTGTTACCTATTTTAATCTTCAGCGTTTCATGAATAGACATTTTATTAAGAAGAGTGGTGAGGAAGCCACCGTGGCTAATACAGCTAAGTAAATATTCGCCCTATATAAATAAATAGAGAGACTAATTTAGCCTAGTATGTGTATGTTTTTATTGTTCATTAATTTTATTATTATTCATTCAAATACTTAAATAATAATAAAACGAGTATAATATACTCAATGTCTCTAGATGCTTATATTAATCCAAACCAAATTTGTATATTTAGTAAAACTACATGTGGTTATTGTACGAGAGCAAAACAACTTTTAAATACCAAGTATAATGTGTCCGTTCAAATATTTGAATTGGATCAACTAGAATGTGGTCAACTTATATTTGCGGAATTAAAAAAAAAGACAAACCAGACGACTGTCCCTAATATTTTTCTTTTTGGAAATCATATTGGCGGATATACTGAATTAAAAGATTTACATGATAGTGGAACACTTATGAATATTATACATGATAAAACAAATCCGTATATTTGTCAGCATTGTGGAAAGAGCTCATCTACAAAACAGTTGTCGTGTGGTTGTTTTTACAGACCATTTAATGACTGGGGTGCTCCGTATTAGGACTGGCTATCGCCGACTGCCTACCGCTTACCGCTTACAACATACCATTAGGTGTAAATGATATAAAGATATTTTATTGTATACATATAACAATGAACACGAAACAAAATATTCAAGTGAGAACCCACACATATTGGATGACCGTGAAAGAATACAAGAAGTGGAGTAAATCGAAACCAGCTGAAATAAAGCCAAATAATGATGGTACGGTCACACGCACTCATATACATTTTTTGTAAAAATTGATTTAGAATTTTATTAATTTAATAGTTTTATAGTAATAAAATGAAGACGGAAGTGTTTAACGGTACGACTATTATTATTGGGCAAAATGCGCAAGAAAATTGGAACATTATTGATTTTAATAGTGGGTTTATTTGGCTCCATTTAAATTCATATCCATCGTGTCATGTCATCATTAAAGACGATAATCCGAGTCAAGAAATATTGATGTTTGCCGCTGAATTATGTAAAGAAAACACGAAATATAGAAATTTAAGAAATTTGAAGGTTTGTTATACAACATGTAATAATTTAAAAAAAGGACCAGATGTTGGTAGCATTATATATAAAAGTAATAGACAAGTAAAAACTATTTTGGTATAAAAATTTGTGCGTTTTAATAAAAATAAAAATTGAATAACTTATTTATTTTTATTTGTTGGTATCATCAATACACTATCAATTATCAAAATTGTAAAATCGCATTATGGAAGAAATAGATATATATATTCAAAAACTAAAAGAAGAGGAAGAAATTAGGGATTTTATAGTAAACGGTGTGTATCCAGAGAGATTATCGCAAAAACACAGACAAATTTACATGCCAAAACTGGAAGAATATCCATTACAAGAAATCAAGTACAATACATATGATATTCAAGAACATTTAACTACACTGGCACATAATTTACATAATGTTGAGCGAGAACTGAAAAATGCTATCGATAAAGAAAATGACACAGATAAAGATAACGACAATAGAGAGATAAACGAAAATAATGTAGATAGTTGCCCAATATGTATAGAATCTATAGGAGAGAGAAATTATATTGTTCCATTGTGTGGACATAGGGTGTGTGTAAATTGCTTTGTTAAAAATATGACTATGAATAGAGGAACAGGGTGTCTTTGTAGTTTATGTAGAACACAAATAGTATCAGTGTAAATTTATCTAAAAAAATATGGGTCGTTGTAATAATGTTTGAATATTCAAGCAGATTATTATTCACCCTTTCTATATGGATTGTAGAAGCTATTTTTGAATCGACGACTTACTTATACTTAAACACAAATCCAGCAGAACTTTTTCTGGATCCATTTAATACTTGAACTATCTTTATAGTTGATGTAATATCATGTTCTTTTTTTAAGTATTCTTTTGCCTCAAATTGGTAATTAAATTCTTTTATAAATTTTCCATCAACTGTATACATATTAAATGGTTTGTTTTTACCTCTTGTGTCTAATATTTTTTGTTTTTCTTTTGTATCGTTAAATCGGGTTTTTTGCGATTTACTACATTTTTCTCTTAAACCTGGTGTATTTTTATACATATTTCTTAATTTTTCACCATGTTCTTTTCCTAGTTGTGGATTATTTGCATACTGTATTTTCACTCTCTCGCTAGCTTTTTTTCTTGATTCTGGATCCGCCCAGTATTGTTCTTGCATTTCAAACATTCTTTCTCTTTCTTTTGGATTATCTTCAAACCGCATTTGCATTCTTTCACTATGTTCTTTTCCTTTCTCTGGGTGCTCCCTATTGTATTTTATCTGTGCTTCGCTATTTTTGTCTCTTTCTGTTTGATCTTCATACCGTTTTTTCTGGGCTACGCTCATATTTTGTTTTGCTTTATGAGTGCTTTGACTAATTAATCTGAGTTGAGACATTTTTTCTTTTGATCCTAGTTTATTCCAAAATTTTTTCATCGCTTCACTCAGTTTTTTTATTTCATCCGAATTTTGAAATCTTTCTATCTGTCCTTCACTCATTTTTTGTTTATCCTCTTCTGTATAAACATAACCATTGGTCCCCTCCCCACCAAGGGTCATATTATATCCATGACCATTCTTATCAAATGAATTATACTCTAGAATGTGTCTAATTTCCTTCTGATCTAATTCTTCTGGTGTATCTGCGGTATCTATTTCTATAAGTTCAAAAGTATCCACCATCTCATATTTTCTTAAAGAATTATACAGAGGCAATGGATTACCACTTTTAGCAGAGCGTATATGTTCTATTTGTCGTTGTTTTAATGATCTACTTGTTTGACCAATATAATGCTTTCCATGAGGGAACACAATTTTGTAAATAGAACCGTAAGGCATGTTAATATATGTATATATTATCGGTTATACTATATTTACTTCAATTTTATAAAAATAGGAGGTTTTACGCCGTTGGACATTTAAAAATACACAATTACTCTAAAAAAATTGAAACGATTATACTATATATTTTTTATAGTATAATATGTCAAAGATGAGTCTAACTGACGAAGATGTATATTACACAAAAGAGAATGTTTCTTTAACTGAATATAAGATACATAAATATGTGTATAATTTACATATAGTGAATATTCCAAAGATAAAAAGTTATAATAAAGAAACAAAGCAACTGAAAATGGTAAGAGTAGGCACGATGAGCATATCCGATTATTATGGAGAATCCGCAGAAAATATAGACGATGATCTATTTACTAAAATACGAAATATGATTCAAACTTTGTATGATCATGACATATTGTATGTCGATATTACTGGATACAATTTCATAGAAAACGACAAGAAGTTATGGATAATAGATTTTGAACACGCAACCTATAATTATCCAAGGAAAACGGATGAATTCGTAGAAAAGTTTTTAGAAGGCCATAATGGTTGGAATCCAGAATTTCTCTAAATCGATCCGTTAGATTCATTCGGTCCATTAATATTTAAGCTTTAGCGGGTACAAACCCCCATCTTTTTGTAGACGGCGTTGATTTCTTTAAAAATTGTTCAATTATTTTTCTATCGGTTTTATTTTTAATAAACGCTCCTCTCAAGTTTACTAGTCGTTCTGCTATTTCGCTATTTGAACCACTCTTTGTAACTTCGTATTTTTTAACAAGCAATTGTAAATCTTCACTCGTAGCCTTGTTTTTAAGGGTTTTATTTTTAGATACTTTGTGTTTAAGAGTTTTGTTTTTATTCGCATTAACCCATTTATATGTTCCATTTTTATCTGGTTGAGATACATAAAGGTTACCATCATTGCCTCGTTTTTTAATAGATTTACATTTATTTGCCGAATAGGGTGGTGAATTTCTAAAAGAATATTTGCGCGTTTCTATTTTTACACAGTCGCTCATTATATATTATAACTCGAGAGAAAAATTACTATATACCGTATTGAATTATTGAATTGTTTTGTGCGAATTTAAACGGGTTCATTCAAGGTATAATCAATGCGATGGCGATCTTCATATGTTAAAAACCGATCTACAGTTGTTACATACCGTTGAATTTTACGAGTGGTAAGATTCGCTGGATCCCAATAGGCCCAATTCTTATTATACACCATGGTAGAAACATGTTTGGGCAAGAGAATCTTCTCATCTGCTTCATCGTGACATGTAGTAGAATTAGTAATAATATGCGAATAAGACGCTATAAAATTACGTGGCGGATTTGTTAACTCATATCCAGACAAGACCAATGTATCGCATTTACGATGATTTCTGTTTAACGCCTCTGGAAAAACGGCATTAGTTTCATATCGAATGGTTTGTTCGTGAATCGGATGATAAAATGTAAATACATCTTCTTCAGTTGTGCGAAGTTCAAATCCATTTTGGTTCATTACCGTTATTAATGTAGGAATAAATCGTGGTCTAGAAAACCCTTTATAAAAATTATTACCAAATTCAGATCGTGGTTGTGAATCCATATATGTCCAATGTTTGATGGAACGAAATATAGTTGGAGGAACGATATCTGTACCAGCACCCGGATAAAACGCACTTGTCATATTCTATTAGTATATCATTATTATTTTCATTTATATTGTTTCTTATGATGTTTCTATCTAATTGTTCCATTCATTTGTTCCAGTCAACTGTTTATGTAAACGATGAAATTAAATCAATATTATTCCAAGTAAATAATATATAAATATATAAGTCGTAATATATCAAATGGGTTGTGAATATTATATTTTCAAGGTTTTACATATTTATTATAATGATACAGAATACTTAGATGTTACATTACATAGAAAAAGGGGATATTATGATTATGAAGAACAAGACGAAGACGAAGCCGATGAAGACTATAACACACGTGTAAATGATTATATAAATTATATTTTAACACCAAAAATGAAGCCGGTTTCTATATATAATAACTGTAAATTTAATTCATTATCGTTTGAAACAAAATACAAACATTTTGTAGAAAATGAATTTAATAAGTATAATAAAGTATGGAGTGATATTACAAAAATTATAAAGGTGGAGGAAAGGCATTAAAGTTAGCAGTTATATTATAGCCGGACCATGACGTTGTATATGATGTATTTGTGGATGTGATTCTGATTGTCTTTGTGATTCTGATTGCGATTGTGATTGTAATGGTTGATCGCTACGACAAAATAATGTTACATCGTATAAATTTAACCAATACGCACAGCATGGAATAAGCATAAATGCGAGTAGCCCAGATCCTAACCCAATAAAAACAACTTCTGTTACTGATAACATATAGATGTATTCATATATGTCAATATGTTTAAATTGATTTGTTATTTGTGAAAACCTTATGACCGTCGAAGGGGGGCGGAACCCCCAAAGGAAAAGAAAGTTGAAGAGGAAAAGGAAGAAAAGGAGAAAAGGAAAAGAAGGAAATGTTGAGTAAAAGTCAGTGTGAAGTATTGAGAAAGGTGTGTGCGTGTGGGTATGGAGAGTATAAAGAGATGAAGGAGAGAGTGGAGTCGTATAAAGAGCGAAAGATAGTGTTGCCGTGGAGTGGAGAGAAGGAAGGGTGTAAAAGTATAGTGTATAATATGGGATTATATACGCAATGTGGAGAGAGTATAAGTGGAGAGTCAAAATATTGTGTAGGATG
>Ga0255138_1000055_pt1 | contig 32746 bp, 19 predicted proteins | sample Law_Colum_RepA_8_FD_188545 | JGI IMG/M metagenome (GOLD analysis project Ga0255138, IMG submission 188545) | Freshwater microbial communities from St. Lawrence River, New York, United States - Law_Colum_RepA_8d | ecosystem: Environmental > Aquatic > Freshwater > River | place: USA: New York... | reverse complement strand
GGGGATCACCGCTGAAGACTTGATGCAAGTTCAGGGGGAGCGCTTTTTCGAGGTCTACAATGGGCATCCAGCCACGCACAACGAGGGTGACACGACCCATGCGGGCACGGAGCGGATGTGGGACATCATCCTCGCTTGGCGGATCGGCAAGCTGGATCTGCCGCCCATGTACGGGTTGGCGGTCGATGACTCCCATCACTACCATAGCCGCAGGGTCGGCAAGAGTAACAACGGCCGTGGTTGGGTGGTGGTGCGTTCTGAACGGTTGGAGCCGGCTTCGATCGTCCTCGCGATGGAGGCGGGTGATTTCTATTCCAGCAGCGGCGTGTCCCTGCGTCAGATTCAGCGAACGGGCAACACGATGCGCATCGAAGTGGAAGCCGAGCCGGGTGTGACTTACACCATCCGTTTCATCGGTACCCGACGGGGCTTTGATGCGAGCCGCTCTCCGGTGGTGTCGGCCAAGGGCGAACCGGTCCGGGCCACCCAGCGCTACAGCGACCAAATCGGCGAGACCTTCTCGGTCGTGGTGGGAAACCGGGCCGAATACAGCGCCCGTGGCGACGAACTCTACGTGCGTGCCGTGGTCCAATCGTCCAAGAAGATCGCCAATCCCTACCGCAAGGGCGAGACGGCCGCTGCATGGGTCCAACCCTGGCAGCCGCGATAGCCGGAAAGCTTCTCTCGGTGGGCCTACCCGATGAGTTCAGGGTCGCCCGACAAACCAGAAGAACACGATCGCCACCACGGTGGGCGGCAACGCTCCGAGCAGCAGACCCATTGGGCTGATGCCGGTTTCCTTGAACGCCCCGGAATTCTGGAGAATACCGGCACCGGCTGGATTGGGTGCGTTGGCGATCACTGTCAATCCACCGCCCGTCACTGCTCCGGCGACGAGGGCGTATTTGAGCGAGTCGCTAATACCTTCCACGAGAGAACCGAGGTAGGTGAGGGCCGCGTTGTCCGTGATGGCCGTCAGTGCGGTGGCACCGAAATAAAGTGTCACGCCGTCCATTCCCGTGATCAGCGGTTTGAGCCACCAGGATTGCAGGGAACCCAGCGTGACCAAGCCGGCCAGGAAAAATCCGACCAGAAGACCTTCCCGGAACTTCAGACCATCCTGATGGGGTAGTGTGGCGTAGACCACTCCGAGGAAGATCATGAAGACGCCGAAGAAAACATCCGGATGATGGGCGAAGGCGACCACGCATCCCAGCGAGGTGAGGTGGGTCAGGGTGAGCCAGACCGGGATTCGATCTTCCCGTCGATTCTGGATGGGCACTTGGCTCAACTCGTTGCGGAAGGTCCAGCTCACCAGCAACGTGGACGTCAGACACGCTGCAGCGGCCCTCCATCCAAAGTGGGTGAAGAGGTAGCTCGTGTCCCAGTTCCACTTCGATGCCACCATCAGGACCGGTGGTGCGGCGAAGTGAGTCAACGTGCCGCCGATGGAGATGTTGACGAACAACAAACCGAGGGTGGCGTAGGCCAGTTTGGGACTGATACCGCGATCGAAATAACGGTGTTTGAGCAGGATGGCTAGCAAGGTCATGGCCGCCGGTTCCGTGATGAAAGAACCCAAGAGCGCACCGAAGGAGAGTGCTGCCACATAGAACGACAACCCTTCGCGCAGTGGAATCAGTCGGGCCAGCATCAGGATCAAGGATTCCGCCAAGGTTACGACGGGTCGGGTCGCGGCCATGACCATGACCACGAACACGAACTTCGGTTCGGTGAAATTCAGGCCATCGATGTAGTGCACCGCTTCGTGCATCGAACCACCGAAAATCGCGATCCCGAAGAACAGCGCGGCAGCCCAGAGACCAAACACCACCTCCGTTTCAGCCAGGAAATGGAGCAGGGTTCCTGGAACCGAACCCTTGGGGTAGTGGTGGGCCCAGTTGGCGAACCGTTTGACAGAAAACGTGTGAAGGACCGCCAGACAAAACAGGACTGTGGCCAGGAGTTCGATGGGGGTCGGCTTCATGCGTCGGAGCTGAAACAGCAGAATTACTTCAAACAGCAGCTTCGTCGATGGGAACCGTTGTGCACAGAGAGCCCACGGATCAGGGCGTCAATAGGCGGTAGAACGATGAATCCTGACCGAGCGGGTGACCGACATCGAATTCGGCGCCTTCGGGAGGGATGGCGAGCGTCTGAAAGGGCGACCAGTTTTCCAGGTCGAGCGACTCCTGCAGCCGGACGGACGACAGCCCCGGCGCTCGGATCCAAATCTTGGGGGGTGCCGATGAAGAAAGGACCCACCGGAATTCGATCGGGCCGAAGGACGCGAGACGAATCGTTGGGCTGACCACCGTCTGCCAGGGGTTCGATGCCTTCAGCGTGTAGGAGGCATCCAGCGCCGACGAGACCGGCCCTAGGGTCAGGGTTGAATTGGTCTGTCCCTCCATGGCCCGGTCGTTGGCGAACCATTGGAAGGTCATCGGTCCGAGACCCTGGACCACGGGCGAGAGCCGTGCCTGATCGCCGAAGCGGGCGGAGACCACCGAGGGGGCCAAGGGATCGGCAAACACGGGACTGCGGGTGAGGGCGGCCGAGGCATCGAATCCTGCGAAGACGGCGATCACGTTGGTGAGGCCCAACGGGACGGTGGTTTGACCGCGGGTGTTCGGGCCCCAGGCGACGATGGTTCCATTGGTGTGGAGGGCGATGGCGTGTCCGGAACCGGTTGCAATCGATGTGAGATTGGTGGCTGAGGCCATCGGCGTCGGGACGGTGCCCCAGGCAATAGGCCGAAGATCGGCTCGGAGAGCCACGCCGCCACGAGGGAAGGCCGAAATGGCGACGATGTTCGACACCGAGGCCGGTATGGCGACGGGCTGGTTGGGACCCCAAGCGATGACGGAGCCATCACCCCTGAGACCGAGGTTGTTCCCGCTGGAGGCGGAGATGGCGATGATGTTAGTCGCGCTCGCCGGAGTATTGGTCCTCCCCTGGATCACCGTGCCCCAGGTGACCGGTATGCCGTTCTCCTGCAGAGCGACGGCGTGTCGGGAACCTGCAGCGATGCCGATGACCCGACCGAGCCCGGTGGGGATGTTCAGGACGCCGCCATCCGGGTTTCCCCAGCTGCGAAGTGTTCCGTCCGACCGCAGGGCCAGGGCGAAGCCCGGGCCGGTGGCGATACCGACAACCTGATCCAGATCGGTTGGGGCTATCAGGTCCGGGATGTCGCCGTTGACCCAACTGCGGACCATACCGTTGGTGAGAACCGCCTGCGCGTGGTTTCCGCCGATCGCGAAATCCTGCACGATGCCGAAATCCCTCGGGGGTGTCGGTTGACCCCAGGTCATAAGAGCCCCCGGTCCGGCACCGGTTCGGACGACGAGCCTCATGGGATCCGAAACCGCCACGCCGAGGTGGTTCGACAGGTGGAGCGTGTAGAGTCCGGTGTCGTTCGTTCGGATCGCGGTGAAGGCCAAAGCGAGGTTCGTCGCCCCGGAGATCACTTCACCGTTCCGCTTCCATTGCCGGTGGAGGGGCGCGGATCCCGCGATCGTGGGTTTCCATTCGAAGGGGTTGCCGGCGTTGGCCAGTCGCCAGGATTCCTGTTGAAGAATCAGGGGAGGGGTTGGAAGAACCGAGACCCGGATCGGAGCACTTTCTGCCGAACCGACCGTGTTTGCGGCAAGTAGTCGCCAATTGCCCGCATCCGCTGGGGTGCTTGTCTGGCGCAGCAGCGTGGCATTCGTCTCGCCGGGCACGGAGCGACCGTCCAGTGACCATTGGTACAGGATCGGCTCGGAGCCTCGTGCCTTCAGCGCCATGCGGAGTGGTCCGCCCTCCGGGATGGAGACCGTGTCAGGCTCGGCGGCCAGGATTCGGGGAGCGCTGGGAAGCGCGGTGATCATCGTCGTAGCGCTCCATCGCAGTCCAAAGGCGTTGGACACCGTCACCCCGTAGCTTCCAGAGGTGGCCTCCTGGAGGTTGGGCAGCACTAGATTGGTTCTGGTGCCGCCAACCAGGGGGCGTCCTTCGAAATACCACTGGAACTGGAACGGACCCGGACCGAACACCGTCGGTTGGAGGAGGAGATCGGATCCGGCCGGCGCCGATCGGGAATCCGGACCGACGATCTCCGGAGGACCCACCACGGTGATCCGGACCGGCGCGCTGGTCGCCGATGCCCGTTCGTTGACTACAATGACCGAGTAAAGCGCGTCATCTCGGTATCCGATGTCGGCGAGCTGGAGCCGTTGAGCGGTGCTTCCTGCGATCCGGACTCCGTCGCGCAGCCACTGGTAGGCGGCTGCGGAGGTCGAGGATGCTGAGACCTCCAGCGTTGCCGTGCCGCGGATATCCGCCTGGAGTGGGCTGGGTCCGCGTTGAATGAACGGCGCGTCGGTCAAGGCGCAGGCTGCGTCGATCCCGCCGCAAAGACGGGCCGCCCGAGAGAGGCCTGCATCCCACGGCTGCCATGACGCCCGGGTCGGCGGTCTCGAGGCCCAGACGCGGCCGTCAATGCCACGCGCCAGCACAGTCTGCCCGAAGGCGGTGATCTCAGCGATGGTTGAACCCGTTGCCGGGGCGATGGGCTCTTCCATTGAACCGTCCCGATGCACGATGAGGATCTTGCCGTCGCGACGCAGAACTGCGGCGAAATCCCCACCGGCGGCGATGGCGATGCCGTCGGTCGGGCCGGTGACCGCGGGTGATCCGGGACTGAACGCGTCCCAGATCCAAACGGTTCCGTCCTCGCGCAGTGATGTCGCCAGAAAGCCGTGCATCGAGACTGCGGCCACACCGTGCAGGTTTACGGGGAACGTGCCGTCGTAGGGCCACGTCACCAGTTCTCCGTCGTCACGCAGAGCGAGGTTGAACTCGGTGCCGGCGGCGATCTCGATCACCTGGTTCAGTGTTGGCGGCACCAGTGTCAGACCTCGGTCATGGTAATCGTCGTTGCGCCATGCAACCACGGTGCCGTTACTGCGGAGGGCCAGGGCATGCTGGTAGGCGGCCGACACGGCCTTCACGTCGGAGAGGCCAGCGGGCGGGGCGATGCGCTCCGCGAAGCGTTCGCTGGCAGCCCAGGTAACGACAGTGCCGTCGACTCGAATTCCGATCGCGAACGATTCGTCGCCGTTCGAACGGAAGGCCGCGTCGGTCACCCGCAAGAAGGCTTCCGGATACGGTAGCCCCACGCTGGACGGATAGACTGCCGCCATGGGCTCAGCAAGCGGACGTCTGGGTTGACGGATGGAGACATGGGCCACCCGCGAGGTGACGGAGCCGAAGGAGTTCGAGGCGACCAGCCGGTACTCCCCGGTCATCCGGGGTTCGATCCGCGGGATGGCCAGCAGGGGTGATCCGACATCTTCGATCCGCTGGGTCCCTCGCCACCAAGTGTAGGACGGCGTCTCCGGTGTGACCACGGAGCCCTCGAGCCGGATCGGGCGTCCCTGGAGACCGTGGAACGACGCAGGTTCGCCGGTGAAGGCCGGGAGACCGGTGCTCAGGCGGACAGTTCGGCTGGAGACTGTGCCCAGGGCGTTGGATACAACCACACGATACGCTCCGTCCATGGCTGGACCTGCTGACGGAATTGACAGGGTCGAGCGGTTCCCATCCGGGACCGGGACCTCATTGAAGAACCACTGGTAGGCCAGGGGTGCGGTTCCGGCCGCTTGGACGACGAAGCGCGCCTCGGTGCCGCGGGTGACGCCGATGGATGCCGGTTCAGCGACGAGGCGCGGTGGCGCCTGGGCGACCGCGAGGACGAAGGGTGTGCTCGTGGAAACTCCGAAGGCGTTGGAAGCGATCAGGCGATATTCGCCCGCAGCGGATGACTGAGCGTCGTGGAGTCGCAGCGTGGGTCGGGTCTCTCCCGGGAGGGGCTGGCCATTGAAGGTCCACTGGACGTCGAAGGGATCGGATCCGATGAAAGCTCGGACAAGTTGGAGATCGGTGCCAGCGAGGACGTTGGTGTCACTCGGGACATCGCGGGCCACCGGTGCACGGGTCAGTCCGAAGTTGCGATTGTTGCCGGCGGCCACGGAGATGAATCGGACCGGATCCTCCGGTAGCCGAGTCCAGGGTTGGTTCTTTTGGCCCCAGATGCGGACCGATCCGTCGTCGCGGAGGGCCAGGGACCATAAGGGACCGGCGGAGACTTGGATGATGTTGGTGGTGCCGGTGGGTACGGTGGCCTGGCCGTCGCTGTTGTTGCCCCAGGCGAAGACGCGTCCATCCGATCGCAACCCCAAGGCGTGCATGAAGGGGCTGACCGAGACTTGGATGGCATCGTTCAGGGCCGATGGGAAGGTCAGGACCCCGCCGCTGTCGCCGCCCCAGCCGGAAAGTTTTCCGTTGTCCTCGACCACGATGACCGTCTGCTGGCCTGCGGAGAAGGATCGGGGCCGGAAAGACCTCACCGGAGCCTGGAGAACTCCCAGGGCGTTGGCTCCCCAGGGGATGAGGAATCCGTCGGATGTCAGCGCCACCGAATGGTCGTAGCCTGCGGAGACAGCGACGACGTTGGTCAGCCAGGCCGGTGGTGTGGTGATGGCGACACTCTCGACGTGGAAACCACCCCAGGCCACGACCTGACCATTTCCCTTGAGGGCCAGGTGAAACACATCGCCCGCGGACACGGCCACCACGTTGGATAGGCCGAGAGGCGGCGGCGGGCTGCCGTCCCAGGTGAGCACCGATCCGTCGGCCCGCAAGGCGATGGGTCCGAGCAGCGAGGCGTCCAATGCCACGATGTTGGTGGCGTCGACTGGGAGGGACATGGGGTCGTAGGCACCCCAACCGAAAGGGGTTCCTTTCGGGGAGGCGGCTGTGCTGGATTCGACGAGCCCCAAAAGGAGCGCGACGGCTGAGGAATACAGGAAACCCCAGTGCGCGGGGACGGTGAGCGAATTCATCAGAGAGAGTTCGAGGAGAAGGGGTGGGGCGTGCGGTCCGTGTTCATTCCGTGGTCACGAGGCGGAAGAATCCGACGGGTGATTGAAGGTCAGTCGGCTGCCACGGTTGGGGTTTGCCGGTCGAAAGTATCTCCGGTCCGGTATCGGTCCACGACCGGAGGTCGGTGCTGGTCTGCACCTTGAACCCATAGCCTCGCTGGGATTGGAGGAGGAAGGCAGGGCCCGGAAGGCTCGAATCGACCTTCATGGAAAATGTGGGCACAGGCAGCGATAGCCTTCGGGATACCCCTGTGTTGCCGACCAGGTCTCGGACGAAGAGGTGGATCCGCGGTGCCGGTTCTTTCAGTGTCAATGAGCCCTCCCAGGTTCCCTGGCTGAACCCTGTGGCCTGGGATGGCAGGAGCAGGTCGCTGACTTCTCTTACCGGGGTGAAGCGGAAGTCTACCAATACTCGAGTCTGGCTGGGCTGACTCGGGAAAGCGTCTCCGGGCCCTTCGTAGAGTCCCCATTGTTCCACCCAGTCCAATCCCTCGATCCCTCCGCCTCCGTACGGAAGGGGTCCGTGTCCGGCATGGAGGATGATTCGGTGGAAGCTGCCGGCTTTGAGAAGTAGGGGAATGCTCAATTCGGACTCCTGCCAAGTTTGAGGGGCCTTCGGGAAGGACGCTGAAGCCTCCGAGCGCCCTTGTTCGGTCCAGATCGTGACCTTCGAACCACCTCGGGTGCGCAGGTGAGTGACTAGGATATCGACCTTGGGACGGAAGCGGTAGCCGGCGGAGAATCCTCCGTCGGTTGTGGTTGCCGAAGGTTCGCTTTCTCCCAAGAACAGCCCAGGGGAAGCAATCTCAGACAGCACGCCGATGCCGACGTTCCCGTGAATCGTCTCCACGGATGCCCCGGACGGGTCGAGGGCCGTCAAACGGGCGATGAAGGGTACACCCGGCACGACCCTGTCGGGCAATGTCGACCATCGGTAGGTGGCGGGTTTTCCGGTGCCGGTTTCATCGTCGATGAGCGTTCCGATCGCCGAGGGACGATCGATCACCGCTCCATCGGGAGACATCAGCTCCAGGGACAATTCACGCGAAGCCTCGTCGCGGAAGTCGCCCAACATGCGGACGAAGATCGAGGCTCGGGTCTGCCCCGGGGTGAAGGTCAGCGTGCCCGAGGTCGCGAGGTAATCCACTCCGGCGATGGCGGAACGGTCGCGGGTGCGGTATCGCACGGTGATTGGTTCCGACGCCGGTGTCGAAAGAGTGATTGGAAAAACCAAGGGCGGGAGGCTTGAGTTGCCTTCGGGTGAGGCGGTGTCCTCGACCCGGATCCGCGGCAGCGCAGTGGCATCGAGGTCTGCAAGAATGCTGACCGGGGTCGACCATGTGACCTGTCCGTCGGCATCCAGGACACTGGCCTGCAGGATGTGGTTGCCCGTGGGCGGATTCGTCCAGGTGAACTCGAAGGGAGGTGCCGAACGGACTCCTAGTTCCAATCCGTTGGCGTAGAAGGTGACGCTCCGGAGAATGTTCGAGTCCGAAGCGGCCTCCACGAGGATGGGTACCCCAGCGCCGGGTGCGAACACGGCCGACCCCTCCGGCGACCGGATCGCCACCGTTGGAGCAGCCGTCGGAGTCATCCAAGTCGTCATCACCAGATCCTGGCCCACGGGGCCGCCGGCCGGAGAAGGAGCTAGTACCCAATTGACGCCTGACCGTCGCCAGAGTTGACCGCCAGGCGAGACGTCAAGATACGAAGACCGCAGCGACATTTCCTCGGTGCCGGGAGCAACGAAGCGGCAAGCGATCGCGTAAGGTCGGCCCGCCAAGAGTTGGATCCGGTTCGTGGAGAAATCAAAACGGAGGAGTCCATTGCCTGAGGCTGCACGCGCGGCGGCGAGAGTTGTTTGGATTAACGCGAGGCTGTTGGTGTTCGGCTTCAGGTTGGCGGGATCCACTTCAAGGATCTCCACCTGAAGTGAGCGGTCTTCCCGAGCGTTGTTGCTGCTTCCATCGAGCACCACGGCCAGAAGACGTCCATTCATGCCCGCGGTGAACGTCTGCGCCACGCCTCCGGAGGGTCGGAAGTTTTCCACGGCGGCCGAAACCGTCTGCAGGACGTCAGGAACTCCTTCGGCCAAGGCCTCAAGGACCAGTGCGCAGGCCAGGCCGAATATTCGCAAGGGCTGTGCGAGTGACATCAAGTGAGGCATGAGCCGAAATGTTCTGATCATCGGCCGAGCACAGGCAAGGCGGTAAAGGCGGGCTCTCCTGGGTCTGTGTTGGGTTTTTCTCAATTCGTGTGCGGGCCGGAGGCTTGCCATTGGCACTTCCCAGGTTGTTCGGGTTTCGAAAAGATAGAGCCATGATTTCCCGGTGCTGGTTCCCGTTCTGGATCGCGTTCTGTGCTTGGGCATCGACGGCGCTGGCGAAGGAACAGCGTCCCCCGAACGTGGTCCTCATCTACTGCGACGATTTGGGGTGGGGTGACGTGGGTTGCTTCGGGGCGAAGAAAATTCGCACTCCGAACATCGACAGCATCGCTCGGCGCGGAACTCGGTTCACTTCGTTCTACGTGGCGCAGGCCGTGTGTTCGGCTTCGCGGGCTGCCCTCTTGACCGGTTGCTACGCCAACCGTATCGGCATCCACGGAGCACTGGGACCCAACCAGAAGATCGGACTGAATCCGGAGGAGATGACCCTCGCCGAGGTGCTCAAACCCCGCGGATACGCCACTGCCATCGTCGGCAAATGGCATCTAGGTCGCCCGACGGAACTGCTGCCGACCCGACAGGGATTCGATGAGTATTTCGGTCTGCCGTATTCCAATGATATGTGGCCGCAGAATGGCAATGCCGCCAAGGGGACCTATCCGCCATTGCCGCTGATCGAAGGGGATCGGGTCATTGAGGAGACTCCCGACCAGTCACTGTTGACTCGCCGCTACACGGAGCGAGCGGTCTCATTCATCCAGCGCAACGCTCGGGGACCTTTCTTCCTTTATCTGGCCCATGCCATGCCCCATGTGCCGATCTTCGTCGGATCGCGTTTCGCCGGACGTTCCCGACAGGGACTCTACGGAGACGTCATCGAAGAAATCGACTGGTCGGTGGGCGAGGTGCTCAAGGCCCTGAAGCGCAATGGTTTGGAGAAGGACACCCTCGTCATCTTCACTTCCGACAACGGACCCTGGCTGAGCTACGGCCAACACGGCGGCAGTGCCGGTCCGTTTCGCGAAGGGAAGGGGACCAGTTTCGAAGGCGGCATCCGGGTTCCCTGCGTCATGCAATGGCCGGGCCACATTCCCCAAGGTCGCACCAATGACACGCCCCTCATGACCATCGATGTGCTGCCGACCGTGGCTCGCTTGGCCGGGGCGGACTTGCCGCCTCGCAAGATCGACGGCCTCGATGTCTGGCCTATTTTACGAGGGGATCGCGGTGCCACCCATCCTCACGCGGCCTATTTCATTTACTACAATCAGGGAGACTTGCTGGCTGTCCGCAGTGGCGACTGGAAACTCTTCTTTCCTCACACTTCCCAGACCTTGGGCGGAAAACCCGGTGGGACCAACGGCGTGCCGGCTCCGTATCAGCGGCTGGCCGTGGGCACCGAACTCTACAATTTGCGGCAGGATCCGGCGGAACGCGTGAACGTCATCGCCGATCACCCCGAAGTCCGGGATCGTCTGTTGGCCTTGGCCGAAGGAGCCCGGGAAGAACTCGGCGACCGCCGACTCCAACGCGTTGGATCTGGTGTTCGCCCGCCCGGACGCGTCGAGTAATGCTTCACATGGTTTGATGAGGTTTCCCTTGTCTTACGCTCCGTTCCAAAGCCCGTCGAATGATCTCCCCAGATCCGAGCCTTTTGCCCACGGGGTTGCCCCATGATCCACTCATTCGGCCTTCGTTCCGCGAGGCCTGCCGACTGTGGTTGAAGATCGGTTGCCTCAGCTTCGGCGGACCCGCTGCGCAGATATCGCTCATGCACGAGGAGTTGGTGGAGCATCGCCGCTGGGTCGATGACCAGCGGTTCCAACACGCGCTGCAATTCTGTGTCCTGCTGCCGGGGCCTGAGGCCCAGCAGTTGGCCACCTACCTGGGGTGGTGGCTGCATGGTACCCGGGGAGGCGTGGTGGCTGGCACACTCTTTGTTCTGCCGGCGGCGGCCCTCTTGCTCATCCTGAGTTGGGGATACGCCATCTGGGGTGCTGTTCCGTGGGTGAGTGCCGCCCTGCAAGGAGTCCAACCAGCGGTTGTGGCTCTGATGGGGGCGGCGGTGATCCGATTGTCACAGCGGTGGCTTCGCTCCCGTTGGCACTGGGTTATGACCTTGGGAACGTGGATCGGGATCCACCAGGGATGGCCGTTTCCGCTGCTGCTGCTGTCGGTGTTTCTGGCAGGTATCTTGTGGCGGCGTCTAATGCCTGAAGCAGTCCCTTCAATTCCGGCCGAGGATCTGCGCCAATCGGTGGAGCATTCCGGGGCGCCATTTCCCACGATGCGGAGCTCGGTTCGCGTGTTCCTGGTTTGCGTCGCCTTGTGGTGGTTGCCAGTGCTTTTGGCAGCCTTCGCGTTCGGAGTCCGGCATGTGCTCGTTCAAGAAGGTATCTTTTTTAGCGGGGCTTCGGTGGTCACCATTGGTGGAGCCTATGCGGTGCTGCCTTATGTAGCACAACAAGGGGTCGAGCGCTTCCATTGGGTTTCAGGTTCCGAGATGATGGCTGGAATGGCCCTCGCGGAAGCCACGCCGGGTCCGCTCATCATCGTTCTTCAGTTCATTGGCTTCCTCGGGGCATGGCACCATCCCGGATCCTTGTCGCCCATCGTGGCGGGCATTCTCGGTGCAGGCATCACGTCGTGGACGACATTTTTCCCCAGCTTCCTGTGGATTTTTGTGGGTGCGCCTTGGGTCGAGCGATTGCAGGGGTTGAAGTCTTGGGGAAAATGGATGGGTGTGGTTTCAGCAGGCGTGGTGGGAATGATCCTGAATCTGGCTTGGAAACTGGGTGCGGCGACGGTGGTCACGGTCCAAGGATCCTGGGACGGGGTATCTCTCGTGATCTTGGCGCTTACCTTTTCGCTCCTGCGATGGGGCCGATGGCCCGGTGTCGCCGTAGTTGCTTTGGCCGCCTTGATGGGAGTCTTGCGTCCCATCCTAAGACTATGATCCGGCAACCCATGCACGAGCAAACCGTGTCAAACGTTCGGTCCCCAATCAGCGAGTCTGCGGGGGGGCTTATTGACGTTCCTTCGATTGGTCCTTGTGGAACCTGATTCAGAGGGTTAGTCACAAATGATTCCCCAAGCCCGATGAAAAGCCCGGTGTCCTATTCTGCCCGAGTGCATAAAAGAGCCTTCACTCTCATCGAGTTGTTGGTCGTGATCGCCATCATCGCCATCCTCGCTGGGCTTTTGCTGCCGGCGCTGGCCCGGAGTCAGGAATCGGCCCGCGGTGTGGTCTGTTTTTCAAACGGCCGTCAGATGGGTTTGGCAGCCCAATTGTACACGCCGGACAACCGCGGACACATGCCATCGTTCCGCAATTGGTTGTGCGTCAAGGTCGGCGATCTCACCACCGGAAAGCTCTTTCCGTACGTGGGCGCCAAGGCGGTGTATTTGTGTCCGACCGACCAACGGGATCTGTCATCGAACAAGAAAATCACCGTGCCCGCCGTGGGAGGCCCTCCGGGCCGCAAGGGTAAGCGTGACTACAGCTATGCCATGAATTGCGGTCTATGCCATGAAGAGGAAACCAGCACCTTCATCGCACCGGCCCAGACGATGTTCTTGATGGAGGCCGTGATGGCCAAAGATGACTATTCCGGACAAGCCGGCCCCACCTTCGGCAGCCATACCCTGACCATTCGCCACAATAAGCGTGGCCACTACATCATGTCCGACGGTCATGTGGAGAGGATGAACCAACCCCAGAGCATCGCTGCCGAAAAGAAGAAGCGCTTCTGGTTTCCGACCGAAAACACCTCCGGTCCGGGCGGAATCAACATGGGGGCGGGTCTGCAGTAGCAGAGCACTACTTTAGGGACGCCATTAGACTGAGCTTCGAGGGCTTTGTAGGGATCGCTGGGATCCAGGTGCTGGACGAGAAGCGGCACCAGCAGAACGCGAAAAATCCCTGAGAACTTGGCTTCAAGCGTCAACTTGGCTTCAAGTGTCAGGAAATAGAGTATCTGGGATGAAAAAGCTGGCGGAGAGGGGGGGATTCGAACCCCCGTTACGGCTTTTGACCGTAAACCGGTTTAGCAAACCAGCGCCTTCAGCCACTCGGCCACCTCTCCGCTGGACCGGAATGAAATCATGCGCTCCAACTCAGGGTCAAGTTTTCAGTCCGATCCTTTCTGGGTGCGTTCACGTTCTGATGGGGTTGTTCTCGGGATGATGCAGGCCGGGTTTGGTCTGGAATTTGGCCCAAGAAGCAGGGCTTCGCAGTCGGACTTTTTAAAGCTCCATGGTGCGTGCGCGATGCAATGCCAGGCGCAGGGGGATCCCGCCGGTCGCCAAAGAAATGAACGCGAAGAGCACGCCGGTGATGCCGGCACGGAGGCTGTCCGGTTCTTCGCCACGCCATCCCCACGGACTACCGAACGCCAGCAGCAGGACCGAGCCGAGAATGTACACGAAACTCAGGACCAGACAGAAGGTGCCACCGAATCCGCTGACGATCTTGCCGGGGTTGGTCTCGGCAAAGTTCGGATAAAGCGTTCCCAAGCCCACGCACAAGGCATTCAACACGAGGGTCATCACGCAAATGGCGATGGCGAAGTAAACCGTGTGCGCAGCGTCGAGGTGGAGCATCTGGCAACTCAGGAGAGTCAGACTCAGGGTCAGGATTCCTGTCAGGACCGAAGCCGTGATGAATTTCCACAACACCACTCGCGCCAGCCCCAGCGGTGCCAAGCCCATGAGCCAAACCCGCCGGCCTTCGAGAGAGAATTGGGGGAAGACAAACCGAGTGGTGATGGTGGCGAGGTTCAGTGAACAGGCTCCGAGATTGAGGAAACTGGTGATGGCGACCCAGAAGGCAGAATCCGATTGCCGAGAAAAGTTCCGCAGGTTCATCAGGTAGACCGTGAGCAAACCGAACAGCATGAGGGTTTGCCCCCATTGGGTCGTGTCACGCCAGAAGACCCGTATGTCTTTCACCAAGATGGTCCCCACATCGCCAGGGAGGCCGGGAATGGCTTCGACGCAGCGCTCCAACAGGCTTCGGTCGGATGCGGCCTTGCCAGCAGAGCGGTTGAACCGTTGCAACCACTTCCAGTGTCCCAAAATGGATCCACGACTGCGCACGCAACTCGCGGCTTCGTAGAGGACGGCGCCGAATCGGGTCATGGCTACCAATCCGAAAAACAACGTGTAGCTGAGCAGAACGCCTCCGTAGAAAACTGCGCTGCGGAAGGCTCCTTCGATCCAATTCTGCATCGCCGAACTGAGCCAATAACTGGGCAGGAACGGGAACTGCACGATACGGGTGTTGTCCAGAAGTCGGTCGATCACCACTAGCACCCGGTTCTCGAGCAGCATCTCTTCGGTCACCACCGTCGGTTGCGTGCGCCAGAAGAAAAAGCCAATCAGCAAGGTGAGTCCGCTCAGGAGGAGTGACTGAAACAAACGCCGGTCGAGATATCGGGCGAGCAAGAGGGAGAAGCCCGATCCCGCCACCCCGGGCAGGACGATGAAGAGGGTCACCAGAAATCCGGTGATGGGATAAAAATGCCAATCAACCCGCGATACACGCCCGTAGGCCAGGAGCAGCGGTGCGATCAAGAACAGAAAGGCCCAGGAGGCCAGCAAGACCGATTCGATAAACTTCCATCGGAAGATGACCTCCGGTGGGATGGGTAGGGGCAGGAGGAACTCCGACTCCCGGTTCCGAAAGAAGTTGGAATAGCTGATGATGAGGTTGCTCAGCAGCAGCAGGCCGAAGAGGCAGGCGAAGAGCAGGAAGATAAGTCGTTCCACCAGCAGGCCCCCGAGTCCAGGGAAGCGGGAAAGGAATTGCAGCCCTTGGTGGAAGAGGGCGTAGGCCATGACCGCATAGCCCACGAGAAAGACCCCGATGACACCCACCCAGAGGCGTGATTTCTGGCGGAGCGCCAACACCTTGCGTCCGAGCGAGAGGGCGTTGATTTCCAGCAGCAGACGGAACGGAGAGACGGTGGTCGTCGGATTCGATGTGTGGCCAGAGCGATTCACTGGGGGAAGAGTCACTAAGGGTCCGTCTGTTTCATTCAGGGAACTGTCACCACTCGGAAGTAGCTGGCCTGCGATCCCGGTTGAATCGTGTCTTGGAGGATGAGTTCAGAACCATTGCCATCCGCCGTGGCGATTCGAATCCATAGGGCTGACGGCGGCAACAAGTCGTTGGTCCGTTCGAGTGCGTACCGTATTCCCGACAGGGACATCAGACGGACTTCAAACCGGCCGTCGCTGGCCTGAGACGCTGTCACCGCGAAAGGCCGCACAGGGACAGCCTGTTCCCAAGCGAGTCGGATATTTCCTTCGTCTTGGGTCGCGGGTGGTCCTGCGTCATAGAATCCGTCGACGGCGATGCGATACAACGTGCCTTTCTTTGCTACAAATTCCAGGCGGCTTTGCCACACATCACCGGAGACGATGTCGTCGTTCTCCATGACGAGTTTCAAGGCATTGATCGAATCTCCGGTGTAAACGGCCAACAGGGTGTCAAAAGCGGTGCCTGTGGTTTCGAAGCGGACAGTACCGTCGTTCGGAGCTGTCCACTGCCACCAAGCGGATCGACTGCCCCGCACGCCGCCGTGCGAAGGTTCACCGTTTTCGCGGGTAAACCGAAGATTGTTGGCGGTGACCACCCCTTGAGCCCCTGTCAGGGTCGTGGCATCGGCGAACTGGTTGTTGCCAGTGGGTTGACCGCCTTTTTGGGAGATGTCCAACCGGATGTTTCCGTCCTCTTGGATGATCCCGTCAGAAAAGCCATCCACGGCGATGTAGTAAGTCACGCCGGCGCTGGCGCCGAAGTTCACTTCGCTTTGGACGTTGTCGAGGATCGGATCGATGTCGTCGTTCTCGGCCACCCGCCGCAATGTGGAAACGGAATTGCCGATGTAGACGGCCAGCAGCGTGTCGAAGCTGCTGTCCAGCGTGTTGATGACGGTTGGCCCAGAAATGGGGGCGGTCCAGCGCCACCACGCCGACCGTTGCCCCGAGCCTCCAGCATGGGCGGGCTCCAGTAGCTCACGGGTGTATCCGCGGTTGGACGCCCGGTAAACGCCGCCGAATCCCACTGTACGTGCTGCATCGGTGAACAGATCATTCAGAGGTGGCGTCGCCGTTCCGCCGGGGTGCCAGCTCAGTTGGAGACCGCCTTGGGCTCCATCGCGTCCATCCACGCCGATGTGGTATCGGGTTCCCGTCGTGACCAGAAAACCGACCCGACTTGAGGTTTGTCCGAGTTCGAAGTCGTCATTGCCCGCGATGCGAAGCAATTGGTTCACGGCGTTGCCCTGATAGACTCCAAGCGTGGTGTCGAAATCGCTCCCGGCCGTCTCAAAGGTGACCACGCCCGAGAAGGAAGCCGTCCATTGATACCAGATCGAGTTTCGCCCGCCGCCCTGACCGTGGTCGGGCTCACCGGTTTCCCGGGAAGCATTGGCCGTGTTGCCGGCGATGGATCCTTGATCTCCCGACAGCGTCTGGGCTGCCGAGAAATTGTCGTTGGCGGGTAGGGTCACTGGTTCGTTCAGCAGCCATCGACGGACCGTGGGGAAGGTGACATTGAATCGGCCGTACTCATCGATTTGCTGGGACGGATCGAGATTGGAGCAATCCGAATCTCCGCCATAGAGCTGACCAATGACCTGCTGCTTCGCATTGAAGAGCGGAGAACCGGAACTGCCCACCTCGGTCACTCCGCGGGTCCATCGCACGGTGCGAAAATTGGTGTTCTCGCCTTGGGTGACTCCGATGCTGATGCGTTTGTAATCCCCCTGGGGGTGGTGAATGCCAGCCAATGCTTCTCCCGGGGCCGGAGGATCGGAATTCCATCCGGCATACGTGACACCGCTAGGAACCGTGCCCCGTAACTGCATGAAGCAGTGGTCGTTACCGCTGCCTCGACTTTTGGTCGAGAGGATGCTGGCACCACCGACGGTCCGGGGAACCGTTGAGGGATTGGGTATGGCGCCCTTGCAGTTGGCAGTTTGGTAGTTCCAATAGAATTCGGTGGAATCGGCTTCGGCCTGGCTGGTGATGCAATGGGCGGCCGTGAGAAAATAGTCCGTCTTGGGTGATTCGTTGAGATCGTTCAAGAGACACCCTGTGCAGAAGAGTTCGCCGATCACGCCGACCGTCCCGAGTCCGGCCACGGCATGAGACGTGGTGGCCCATGCGGGTTCGCAACTGACGTCGATGTTGCAACTGGCTGCGGTCTTGGCGGACGCGGTGGAGGTGCCAGCCTTGCCCGCTGTGTCTTCCCCGAGTCGGATATACCGATGGGTGAGTTCGGTGATGCGAAACGAGGGGAGGTTGGAATCCGGACTCACACGGACCTCCAGAATCACCGCCGAACCAAAGATGCTGGGCGTCCAGAAACCATCCCGCTCCCCCAGAGTCTCGGCATTGAAGGGGCCTTGGATCTCTGAGGAATCATCGGCATTGAAGACACGCAGTTCGGTTCCGGCGGGCAGGCGGGTGGATTCCAAGCGAACCCGAATGCCTAGAGCCTCTTCAGACTCCAGGCGGGCACTCCACACCCGCGTGCCATCCGGCAGAAGAGTCCAAGCGGACTTGGCGCCGAGCAGTCGGATAGGGTCGGTGAGCAAGCGCCGAATGCCAACACGGGCCCGTCCCTTGGCATCGTGCTGGAGGCTCAACACGTCCTCAGCTTGAACAACGGAGAGGTCGGGTGCTGCCAGTCGAAGACTCACCTGAGGAGTGAGGCCCCTCAAGGCACTCACGGCCATCGCCTTGGGCCGAACCGATGACTCGGCCGTGTGGATTCGGGACGGCAGTTCGACCGCAAGAGCAGACACTCCCAGCCACAGACCGACCGACCAGACCATTGTCGAAATCCAGCGTTCCTTGCAGGCAATCATATGAGGACCGGACCGATGGAGGCCTTTACTCCCACCACCTGACCTCGGTCAGTTTATCGGGAATCGGTCCTGAATGGAACGGTCCCGAGAAGGTCTCGGAATTCCAGACGGGGTCAATGAGCACAAACCGTTCGATGTTCGTGAGAACTCCTGGGTTACTCGGGCATTCGGGTTTCATGATCCGGACACGCAAACCGTTCTATGTCCGACTGGCGGGACGGGTAGGTGGCCGAAAGCAAGGATCGGGTTCCGCCTTCAAAGATGTCGGGCATGTATCCGGGTGCCAAGGTGCAGCCGTAAAGCGCATAGAGCCCTCCTGCGATGAGATGAGCTGCCTGCCAGACTCCGGCCGGTACGACATACTGACAGTGATGTCCTTGGGTGGGATCCGGTCCGAGAACCACGTCTTCGGTGCTTCCATCTGGGCGCAAGAGGATTAAGCGGAATGGGTCACCGCTGTAGAAGTGCCACACTTCATCGAGGGTGAGTCGATGGAAGAGCGAGTGGCTCAAGGGTTCCTCACAGTAGAGTCCGATCATCGCGGTTCCAGCTGGCCGCCCTGGCTGGAGTTCCAAGGACGTCCGGTAGGACTGGACGAAGAGAGTGCCTTCGACCGGAAGCGGTTCCAGTTGGTAGCGTTGGATCAGGGCCTGGATTTTTGCATGCATGGGTAGGAATCAATAAAAGGCGGGAAACCCGCCGGTCTACCGGATCAATCGCGCAAAGAAGCCACCAGAGCATCGACCAGTTCTTGGGTTCGCAGGCTCCGGCGAATGCTCGCGGCCACCTCTGGGCCTTGGGGATTCCGGGCCAGACGGGCGAACGCTTCGAGCATTTGGGTGGATTGACGCTTGGGCGAAGGGGTTTCAGTGCGAACCCACGTGGCGGGATTGGCCATGCCGAATCGATGGGTGAAGCCGACAGGGCGGGTCGTGTCAGGGCTGCCGAAGCCGCCGTCCCAATCGAGCACGAAGTCGTCGATGGAAATCACGCCGTTTGTGCCCATCAAATCGAGATCCATGAGGCAGGCGCCTACCGTGTAGCCAGCATCCCAGGTGGCGGTGAATCCATCGCTCAGCCGAATAAAACCAGTCCCGCGAATCCACCCACCGGTTACCTCGTCGCGTTGTGCCCAGCTCCGGCATTCGGCCACGGCCGCATCACTGCCAGAGTATTCGACGATGGCCCGCATGCAGTACCAGGCCATGTCCCCGATGGCTCCGGTGGGTTCCTTTTCGGGCTGCAACCGGATATTGTTGCGGTCGAGGGCCGGGAAGAAAAATGACGTTCGCAAACCCTGCAGCGGACCGGTTTTTTCAGGCAAGGCGTTCCGTCGAGGAAAGCGACCTTGGCTTGTGTGCAGGCCTCGGTGATGCGCTTGAGCGATTCCGAATTGAGGAAAGGCTTGTCGGCGAGGACGGACAACCCTTGAGCCGCAGCTGCCACGCAGATGAATTCCCGAGCCGAGGTGGGTGTGGCCACATAGACGGCATCCACAGTCCCCGAGGTGATAAGCGCTTCCCAAGATTCGAACACCGGCACCGATCCGTGGCGCGAAGCGAACGCTGAGGCTGTTTCCATCCGACGGCTGGCCACCGCATTCAAGGTCACCTCCGAGGTCCCTTTCAGCGCCTGAGCGATGACGTCTGCGATGAAACCGGTACCGATGATTCCGAGGCGGAGGGGCTTTGGCATGGGATTGAATTGGATTCGAGTTAGGCAACGCTCAGCCGATCCAGTCCACAGATCAAGGCACATCCATACTCGTGGTCAGGCTTGTTTGGAGAATCTTTGTTTTGGATGAACGTGAACCCATCGGGAGTGCAGACGGTGCTTGGCCGAGAAGGGAAATGCGTCACATAGTTTCCAAAGAGTTTCATGGATCTCAGGGATTCCATTTCAGGTACTGGAAGCGCCGGTTGGGCGCTGAAAGGTTGTTGGTGGAAGCCATTGGGGTGCTGGGTGGTTCTGCTGTTGCTGATCAGTAGTCGGGGCGCGCACGGCGCTCAAACGAGTGCTGCATCACTGTGGTCGTTGGGACCGGTTCAGTTGCCACCCATTCCACCACCGACTGTTGGAACAGTGGCTTCAGCGAATCCGATCGATCGGTTCATTGATGCGGCCTTGGGCACGCAGGGGCTGCATAGGGCTCCAGAAGCTCAGCAGCGTGCCTTGATTCGGAGAGTGGCCTGGGATCTCACAGGCCTTCCTCCCACGCCCGCCGAGGTGGCTACCTTCCTGTCAGATACTTCTCCGGAAGCCTTCGAGCGCATGGTCGACCGTTATTTGGTTTCGCCCGCTTACGGTGAACGGTGGGGGCGTTGGTGGCTCGATCTGGCGCGCTATGCCGACACGAATGGTCAGGACGAGAACAAGGTGATGGCCAATGCCTGGCGGTATCGCGACTGGGTAATCCGCTCATTCAATGCCAACCAACCCTACGACCAATTCGTCGTCGATCAGTTGGCGGGAGACCTTCTCGATCGAAAGGGCGTCCCGGAATCCCAAGTGTTTGATCGGTGGATGGCCACCGGGTTTCTGGTGCTGGGTCCCAAGATGTTGGCCGAACAGGACAAGCCCAAGTTGGTGATGGACATGGTGGACGAGCAAATCGACGTCGTCGGTCGGGCGTTTCTCGGTCTGACGATGAGTTGTGCCCGCTGCCACGATCACAAATTCGATCCGATCAGTGCCCAAGATTACTACGCCATGGCCGGGATTTTCCGCAGCACCAAGACGCTGGAGAATTTGGCCTTTGTCTCGAAGTTCAACGAGCGGCGCATCACGAGCAGCCAACGCATGTCAGCCATCGAGGCTCACAAGGCGTCGATGAGCCGGTTTCAGAAGGAGTACGATGAAGCAGTCCGTGCGGCGGATGCCGAACTGCTGCGCGAGTGGCAAGGCCTGTTGGCACGTGAACTCCCGCTGTGGCTCGATGTTTCCAGGTCGGTGGCGACCAACAGTCTCGAAGGGCGCTGGAAGCAATGGTGGCAGGGTCCATCGCCGACCCCGGGTGTCCGTCGCACCCTTGAGGAATTGGCGAAGGATGCGGCAGCCCGCGAATCCTGGATGGCCCCGCTACGCGCCGGCAACGATTCCAAGTCGACTGGGGTTCAGTTGGCTTCAGGTCGGGTGGGATTCGGTTTTCAGGCCGATGGCCGAAACCACATCAATCGCCCCTCGAGCCCCGATCTCGAGCCCAATCAATGGAGCCTTCAGACCTGGGTGTATGCCGACGAGTTCGGCAAGGAAGGGGATGCGCGTCGGTGGTTGGTGTCCAAGAACGACAACGAATGGGCCGAGGGACATTACGCGCTACTGCTCGATGGGAAGCATCCCATGGCCTACCTGAACATTGGGGGTGGCCCGGAGCGGGTGGTTTCCCTTCGGGCGACGCAGGCCATCAAGCGGCGGGAGTGGCATCAAGTGGTGGCCACCTACGACGGCAAACTCTTCTGCTTGTTCGTGGATGGGAAGTCCGCTGGGCAAGTCGAGGTCGGCAAACCCCGCGTGGCAGGATCCGGGCGTTTTTCAGTGGGTCAGCGGCCTGATGGGCATGTCCACTTCAAGGGGCGTTTGGACGAAGTGGTTTTGTCGGACGAGGTTTGGACCGCGGAGCGCGTCAGTGAAGCGTACAACTCGCCGGAACGTACCCGCGATTGGCCGGCGTTGCTTCGCTTGGACTTCGACCACTTGACCGACTCTGAGCGCCGAGAAGCCGAATGGGCCGAGGCGCGTGCAGCAGTTTTTGGTGCAGATGGAGTTCTCGCCTTGCCGAAGGATCCCAAGCCTTTCTACCCGCAAGCCGTCCGGGATGCCCTTTCGCAGAAAGAACAAGAACGGGAAGCTTTGAAGCGGCAAGATCCGGGAGCTCCTGATTTTGCGCTGTCCGTGGAAGAAGGGACGGTGGCGAATTTGCCGGTACACATCCGGGGCAGCCATCTTCAATTGGCGGCTCATCCGGTGCCGCGCGGCTTTCCCAAGGCCATTCGAGTGAGTCAGGCTCCGGTGATTCCAGAATCACAAAGTGGTCGTCTGGAACTGGCTCGCTGGTTGACCCAGCCCGATCACCCACTCACGTCGCGGGTTTTGGTCAATCGGGTTTGGCAGGCTCACTTTGGAAACGGGTTGGTCCGCAGTTCCGACAATTTTGGTGTGCGCGGGGATGTTCCCACGCATCCCGCATTGCTGGACTGGTTGGCGCGGGGTTTTGTCGACAGTGGTTGGAACCTCAAGCAACTGCATCGCCAGATCCTCACCAGTGCCACCTGGCGGCAGGCCGGCCGCATCCAAGGCGATCCGAAAGGCATCGAGACCGATCCGGAAAACCGATGGCTTTGGCACTACCCCCGACAACGGTTGGAGGCGGAGATGATTCGCGACGGTGTGCTGGCCGTATCCGGACGCCTCGATCGCTCGATGGGCGGGAGCTTGGTCGCGTGGGCGAATGACGAATACACGCCGGAGGACACGGTCTCTGAAACCTCTCGGCGTCGCACCCTCTACCTGCCGGTGGTCCGCGACCGTGTCTATGATTTGCTCACACTCTTCGACTTCGCCAATCCCAGTGTCGGGGTGTCGCGGCGCACTCCCACGGTGGTGTCCCATCAGGCGCTCTTCTGGATCAACAGTCCTTGGGTCAAGGATCAGGCGGGGGCGTTGGCATCGGATGTCCGATCGGTGGAGCAACGAACCGTGCAGCAACGGGTGAGCCTCGCCTATGAGCGGGTTCTCGGTCGGTTGCCGACCGATGCGGAGCAGGGCCGCGCGGTCGCGTTTTTGTCCAAACCGGGAACCACGGCCACCGCACCGGATTCTGCAGATCGGTGGCTGGCTTGGTGCCAGGTGCTCCTGGCCAGTTCTGAATTCCAGTACCGCGATTGATTCCCATGAACCCAGCCATGCACTCACGGATGTCACGACGCCAACTCCTGCGTCGTTCCGCGCTCGGCTTCGGCAACCTCGCCCTGATGGGATTGATGTCCCCGGGTTTGCGCGCAAGGGGTTCGGAGATTCAGCGCAACCCGTTGGCGGCCCGGGCTCCGCTGTTTCGGTCCAAGGCCAAGCGGATCATTTTTCTCTTCATGCATGGCGGGCCATCGCATGTGGATACCTTCGATTGGAAGCCTCGGCTCTTGAAGGATTCGGGCAAGCCGTTGCCCTTCGACAAACCCCGGATCCAGTTCGCCAAGACTTCCAATTTGCGCCGTTCTCCGTGGGAATTCCGGCCCTACGGCCAGTCCGGTGCGATGATTAGCGACCTCTTTCCATTGGTCGGGGCCCGAGCCGATGACTTGTGCTTCATCAAGTCGATTCATGGGACCAACGAAGCGCACGGCGGCGCGTTGCTGAAGCTCAACACGGGTTCCGACACCGTGGTGCGACCGAGCATGGGTTCGTGGATCACCTACGGATTGGGTAGCGAGAATCGGAACCTTCCGGGCTTCATCACCATCAACCCGACGCTGGGGCATGGCGGTGTGGGCAATTGGTCGAGCGCCTTCCTGCCGGCCGTCCATCAGGGCACGCCCATCGGCGGTGGAGTGCCGGTGGATAGGGCCACCATCCATTACCTCCACGATCCCAACGGCGATGCCAAGACCCAGCGGGCTCAGCTGGATTTGCTGGGTGAGATGAACCGCGATCACCTGACTTCGGTGGGAACCGATGCGGTTTTGGAAGCCCAGATCGAAGCCTTTGAATTGGCGTTCCGCATGCAGTCTGAGGCTCCGGAGGCCATGGATATAGATCGGGAGACGCCAGCCACCCGCAAGCTGTACGGCTTGGATGATCCCAAGACCTCGTCCTTCGCCCGTCAATGCCTGCTGGCGCGTCGGTTCAGCGAGCGCGGAGTGCGATTTGTCCAAGCGAGCCACGGCTATTGGGATCAGCACTCGGATCTGACCCGGGAGCATGGTCGCTTGGCCGCTGAGGTGGACCGGCCCATCGCCGCGCTGCTCCAGGATCTCAAGGCCCGTGGGCTTTGGGACGAGACCCTCGTCATGTGGGGCGGCGAATTCGGACGGACTCCGACCCTTCAAGGAGACGATGGCCGGGATCACCACCCGCATGCCTTCACCATGTGGTTGGCGGGCGGAGCCGTGAAGCCGGGCTTCAGTTACGGTGTGACCGACGACTACGGATTCTACTGCGTGGATCAGAAGGTCCACGTGCACGACCTCCATGCGACGCTGCTGGCCCTGTTGGGGTTGGATCACGAAGCACTGACCTACCGTCACGCCGGACGGGATTTCCGACTGACCGACGTCCACGGCCGTGTCGTGCAAGAAATCTTCGCCTGATCCGCAAGACCGGCGATAAAGCCCTGAGCAGAGCAATCCGTTCGCATCGATGATCACCGCTGCCTCTCCCCGGCAAGCCGTTGGTTGTCCGACCGTCACCTATCTCCAAACAGCCCGATTCCGACCCTCGCCTCCAGTGCGTTTTTCCTCGGGAAAACGAGGGTTTTAGGTCTCCAAGACCGCATTTACCCCCTGTTCGTCAGTAGATTCGTCAGTACGAGTCTTGGATTTTCACCTTCCGGTACCTTCCACACGGTGGCTGTCAGACAGGGCTAACCGGACCTCGGCCATTCTTCCAAGAATGATGTTCTATGAATCCGACCGATGCCCCCAGTCGCTACCGCCTCTTCAAGAAAGGAGCCTACGGCACCTTCTATATCGAGGACGTCCTTAGTCGCCGCCAGACGAGCCTGAAGACCAAGGACAAGAAGGAGGCCGAACGCCTCTACCAAGCCCACTGCGAGTGCGCTGAAGCCCCCGACCGTGCCTACCGCGTGGGTATGGCCTATGTCGGCAGCATCGATCCCGATGCCGCCACCCGAACCTGGAAACAAGTTGTTGAGGCCTACGCTGCCAATCATCCGGCAGGGTCTCCCACCCGGTACCGCATCGAGATCGCCGGTAAAGACCGGGCAATCGCCTGCTTGCTGCGCCTGCCCTTGCTCCGCACGCGGCCCGATGAGCTTTTGAGCGCGGTGAACTCCGGGACCGTTTCCACCAACACCTACCTTCGCCGGTTCCAGAACTTCGCCCTCGATCTCGGTTGGTTGCCCAAACCCATCCTGCCCAAGAAACGCTGGCCCAAAGTTCGTCACCAACCCAAACGGGCCATCACCGAAGAGGAGCATCTCCGGATCATTATCCGCGAAACCAATCCGGAGCGCCGAGCGTTCTATCAATTGTGCTGGTACCTCGGTGGAGCCAGCACCGACGTCGCCACCCTTCAGGCAAGTAACATCGATTGGAGGAACCGCACTATTAGCTACAACCGCAAGAAAACGGCTCAACTGAGCGGCATCAAGTTTGGGCCCGGTTGTGAAGCGGTCCTGCGTTCGCTGCCCCAAGCTGGGGCACTTTTCCCCTATCTGGCAACGGTTCGAGCCAGTGACCGAGCCACCGAATTCAAACAACGCTGTCAGGGCCTGGGGATCACTGGAGTGACCTTGCACTCCTACCGCTACGCTTGGGCCGAGATGGCCAAAGTGGCCGGAATGCCCGAGCGGTTCGCTCAAGCCGCCTTGGGCCATTCCAGCAAGGCCGTCCACCGCGCCTATGCCAAGGGCGCCATCATGGAAATCCCATGTTTGGAGGACATGCTCCGCGAGAAAGCAGCCACCATCCAACGGGCAGCGCCTCCTGCGATGGATTCCCCTGCGGCATCGGTCATTTTATTGGATCCACACGTTGAAGAGACGCCCGCTCGGTACCCTGATGGCGCCGTAAATTACCTGGCGGCCTAAAGCATACAATCCAACGACTCATCTCCCCTCTGGCATCGGAATGGCTGGTGCCAGAGGGGGGCAGATTTTCCAACCGGCGGCCCTGAACCGTACTCATCAACCGATCGAAGCCCCGGTCAGCCTTTGACGTCACTCAACGACTCGGGCGACCGCAACTGCTGCGCCGCAAATTTCGACCGATTGCGGGCATAGATAATGGCCGTGGCTTGGTCCAAACGATCACGATCTTCACTGAAGGCCGCCACATCGACCGTGGCGTAGTACTTGACCGCATTGGCGGTCGGATTGCCAAGAGGGACCAGCAACCCGGCTCGAGCCAGCAGCGCGAGATCGTCCTTCTCGAAGCCTAGGAGATCGGCCGTCTGTTCGCCGTTCAACCGAGCCGGCGGGCGCTCGCGGTCCAAGGCCCGCTTCATCACTTCGGCGATTCGATCAGTGGTCATAAAGGTTCCGGTCATTGGTTTATCACCCGGTCGCGCTCCGGCGACACAGGGCACCACTCGTTGGATTTTCACGACAGCCGCCCTCCGGCGTTCTCACGCACTCCGTCTTGCGCGCTCACTGACGCGCCACCCCAGTGGGTTTCAAAGGTCCGCCGAGCCAGGAGCATCAGCCCACAGTGCCCACGACGGGTGACCAGCAAGGGATGCCCGGTGGTGTCCACAGATTCCAAGACCGAACAAAAATGATCGCGAATCCAAGTGGAACTGGAGTGTTCCCAACGGTGGGTCACCCCCGGTTGCAAACCATTCGGGTGAAAGCTCCCCGGGCTTAACCGCGCCCGCAAATCCGACCAAGGATGCGACCGGGCCAAAGCGGCCTCAAAATCGGCCGCTCGAACCAAGAGCACGCTGGCCTTATGCCGACGGGTGATTTCTAACGGAAGCCCCTGTTCAGCGACCTCCCGCAACAACCGAACCCAAACCGGCCGCGCATTGGTTGCGCTCATCCTTTGAGGTATCAGGACCCGTGCCCTTGGTTCATTCATGCTCAAGGTGTAGGAGGCGGGTGAGGGGACTGGCAAAATCATTTGCACCCACCATAACACCCTATAGAGTAGGAACATGTCGCGACCCACGACGATCCAGCATCCGTTGGCCACGCTTCGCAAAGCCGTCAACCTCGGCCGGGATCAGATGTCCGCCCGGTTGAAGATGAGCCGGCCCGCGCTCGAGAAGGTCGAACGCGGCCGCAACCCGTTCACCGCTCTATTGCGGGAGCGAGTCTTCGCCGCCACCGGTGTGTGCCCTGGTTGGCTGGCGACCGAAGAAGGGCCAATCCACAGCTGCGACGGGTATCCGTTCGATGAAGATCAACTCTCTCGATGGGAAAAGTGGTGCGATCAACCGCCCATCCCATCGGCTCCGCTCGGTGTCGTGACCGGCATTGGCGGCCGGAAATTAGGCCCCTTATATCGGCGAACTTGCTGTCCGGGGCCTGACCGCATTCTGGCTCATGCCCCGGTAGAATCGGTGGGCGGCACCCAACTCTCCGCTCGCCAGTGGCAGAGTTGGATGAAATCGAACCAGCGACAACGGATGGCTGAAGACTTAATCGATAGGGTACGCGGCGCGGCCCTGTCGGCGCTCAAAGACTGGAAGAAGGGCGAAGCCCCGTTTTGGGAACTGGTAGGCGCCGTGGACCGGTTGTTTCCCGGAGTTAAATCCGTCCTACATCCGGCGGATGTCGAGGCCGCAGAGCAGTTGCATCGAGAGATGTCGGCGGGGATCCAAAACGCCTCCGAAGAGGGGTGAGCATGGCGAAAGAGGCTGAGATTCCAGCGGAATGCGGGGGTTCCCAGCGTGGTTTTCAGACCAACAGATCTTGCAGTTCGAGCGAATTTCCGTAGGGATTTCGGGCCGCTTATATTGGAAGCCGCTTTTTTTACAGGTTGGCTCTATGCACGACGTATGTTTTACTGTAAGTCTGTCTAAGGAGATGATGCCCTCGGGCGCCCAGATGACGGCACTGAAATCCCTGTTAGACGTGCAGACCGATTCTACTCAAAGCGCCTGCGTCTCAGTCAAAGCCGATTTTCTGCAGGAGTCCAACATGGGTTCTGAGTCCGCCTCGATGTTGAGCGGAATATCGAAAATTCAACGATTCCCGACGACCCGTTGGACCGTGGTTCAGCACGTGGCATCGGGGGGAACAGAAGAATCCTCAATTGCCTTAGAGTGGTTGTGCCAAGCGTATTGGTCTCCATTGTTTTCCACTGTGATCCAAATGGGTTTCAGATTCCATGAGGCGGAAGACCTGACCCAGAGTTTTCTCGCAAAGCTGATTAAGAACGGGGCGTGGTCGGCTGCGGATCCGGCCAAGGGGACTCTCCGGGCATACCTTTGCACGGGGTTGCGGCGATTTGTTTTCGACGAGGTGGGGCGACGGCGGCGGCGACCACTAGATTACCGCTGTGAAGTTCCTGAAGGAGCCTTTGATCAAGAGATGAGTCTCGTTTTCGACCGGGCTTGGGCGCTCCAGATCTTCGAGCGAGCCCAGCGTAAACTAGTGATCGACCTTGCCCGATCATCGGATTATCCGGTGTCTAAGGTGCTGCTACAGAAAATTCTATCCGGTGGAATACACCCCTCGAATGCCGAGATCGCAGCGGCCCATGGGTTGACCGAGGATGCTGTCAAGATGCGCTCTATGAGGTTGCGGAAGCAGTGGCAGCGCGCTCTGCGAGAAGAGGTCGCCAAGACCGTGCCCTCGCCCGAGGAAATTGATCCTGAATTGAGACACTTGGTCAGCTCGATTGCGCAAGGCGGATAACGAGACGAGGAGACCTAAAACGACCTTATCTGACGGCATCGGTACAATGCCAAGTGAGTATAGGTGTATGGCCTAGGAACCCATGGAAGCGTCGAAGGAACAGAGCCGGTGCCCGACTTGCGGGGCGCAGTTGACGACGCTATGGTTGGGCGAGTTATGCCCGGCCTGCGCAATCCGTTTGGGGCTCGAAACCGATCCTGACCATCTCTCGACCGAATGGGTCCCCGGGCGGATCGTCGAGAAGTGGAAACTGGATTCGGTCTTGGGACGAGGTGGTAGCGGTGTCGTTTTTCGGGCTCAGGATATAGACGATGGTTCGACCGTTGTTTTGAAAGTGCTTTCAGTCGCGCTGGCCCTCGATGAATCAGCCCGGTATCGGTTTGAATTCGAGGCCAACCACCGGTTGCTTCACCCTGGAATTGTTCCTGTGATTGCCAACGGAGAGCAGGCCGGACGCCCCTATTTCGTCATGCCTTACTATGCTGGGGGTAGCCTCGATCGATGGGTCGCCTCTGTCTGGCGGGATGGTCAGAAATCTCGGTTGGCCCTAATCCCATCACCGGGGAACTCCGGATTTTTTGTGAGGGCGGCTCGATGGGTAGCGGAGATTGCTCGAGCGGTCTCCTTTGCACATGAGCACGGGTTGATCCATCGTGACTTAAAGCCCAGCAACATTCTGCTCGACAACGAGGGAAACCCCTCGGTGGCGGATTTTGGATCTAGCCGACGACTCAACGTCTCGGAACGACTCTCCAACACGGGCGTTGTCTGTGGTAGTCCTGAGTACCTGTCGCCTGAGATCGCCTCGGGTAAGTCCACGGGAGGGACTATGGCCTCCGACATCTATGGAATCGGAGCCGTTCTCTTCGAAATGCTTTCAGGCAGCCCGCCTCACTCGGGTCCGAATGTCATGGCGACCCTTCAGCAGATCGCGGCTGGGCCCGATCCTGTGTTGCGTAACCGTAATCCGGAGGTGCCCCGGGAGCTGGCACTGATTTGCCAGACCTGCTTGGCCCGCGAACCAGCCGGGCGTTACCGGTCGGCGTTGGAGGTTGCCGAGGACTTGGAGCGTTTCTCGCGGGGGGAACCTATCTCAGTCCTTCCAAAATCAGCTTGGACGCAATTGGGGTTGTGGGCCGTCCGCAATCGCCTCGCTGCAGCGTTGGCCCTGGCATGCGTGGTGACGCTGGGCTTCACTTCGGTGATCATTAGTCTCGAGTGGAAACGGGCTTCAAAGGCGGCGGAGGACCAGCGGCGGTTGGTTGTGGGTCAATGGATCGGCCGGGGAATCGAGGCTGTGAAGGATGGTAACGCCTTATCAGCCCTGCCATGGCTGATCGCCGCATGGCGATCCGATGCTCTCGGAGGGACCTCACCGGCTAAGACTCTCCTTCACCGGCGACGATTCCTGGATGCGGTCAGTAAACTTCCAGATCTCGAGCAAGTGCGCGCTTTACCGTTTCCCGTCAAGTTCATGGCTAGTAGTCAAGATGGGCAGTGGGTGGCCGTGGCTGGATCGGATCCCCAGGATGGAATCGAGGTGTGGCGCAACACCGACGGTGCAGCACCCGGTCAACGCTTTCCAACGGATGAGCCAGTCTTTCAATTATCCTTCACTCATCCGGACAACTACTTGCTAGTCCAGTCCATGAAAGCCCAGATCTTCAGTCTGGCCTTGTTGGAGTCCGATACCGGTCGGCGTCGCTTCCAGTTGCTGATGCCCGACCGCATTAATACTTCCGAATCGAGCCCGGATGGTCGATGGATCGCCGTCGGATGTCGCGATGGGACCCTTCGAGTGATCGACGCCGAGGATGGTGCTCGGGTAGCCGAATTCCGCCACGAGGGCCAGGTTCGTCGCCTCGCGTGGGTATCGCAGGACCGCATCGTCTCGGTCGGATATGACAATTGGGTTCGGATTTGGGAATTAAGCACTCGCCGGCAGGTCACCGCTTGGGACACAGGGGAGTATCTTCGCGAGGTGGTCGTATCCCGTTCCGGAGGGTGGCTGGCTTTCGGGGGAGACAATAGTCGGGCGACGATCGTTGATATCTCTTCTCTGGCCGTCCGATTTGAGATGCCACATCCGGGCTGGGTCACGGCGATGGCTGCGTCTAAGTCGGGCAAGCTCTTGGCGACTGGCGACCGTCTGGGTAACATCCGAGTTTTGGATGCGGTCAGTGGGCGCCCGCTGATCGATTGGCTAAGCACGGAGGGTTTCGAGGTGCGGCGTCTGGCCTTCAGCCTCGATGGCCGCTTCGTTAGCGCCCTCAGTGTCGATCGGAGCCTGCGTTGTTGGAGCGTTTCAGACGGACGTATCCTGGGTTCCATTTTGCCGATGGAGGTCGAGCCTCAGACTCTTGGTTGGTTAACATCGAATCGCGTTGTCACCGTTACACCCCGGGGAACCACTCAAGTTTGGTCGTTGGATGGGCTAACTCTGAGGGGCGATTCGCAGCCTTTGCGGGAAGGAATCCAGCGGGCGATATCAAGCGATTCTGGCCGTTGGACCGCGCTGCATTTGGGTGATAAGGGTGTATTTGTCGAGGACGCTCATCGAAAAGGACAGGTTCCAATCGAGGTTACCACGGCGCCAGATGTGGTAAACTTGGCTTTCCAACCGGGGACTTCCCGATTGCTGATCCATGGACGAACTCCTGAATTATTGGTTTGGGACCTAGAATCCCAAGATCGGATCCCGTCAAGAATTCCCACACCGGCTCCGTTAGCGGCGATTAGCTTCAGTCCCACCGGTCGGTGGTTGGCCTGCGGCAGTCAGTCGGGACACCTGCAAGTCCGACGGGTGGCTATTGCAAACGGCTCGGATGCCTTGCCGGTCGCGCTCGAAACGCGTTTTCCAGTATCCGGCACCGTCACCCTGCAAATGCGGTGGTCGCCCGACGAACGATTCCTGTACATCGGGGTGGCCTCAAGTCCTTGGATGGTTGGCCGGCCCGATATCCCATCGAGCCTGTTCATTCTCGACACTCAGACTGGGACCCTTGAGAGCCCTGCCGGACTGGGGACCTCAGAGGTGCTGGCCATGGCAATCAGCTTCACCGGCGATTGGTTGGCGGTATCGGGTGCTACCGGAAAAGTTCAAATCATTCGGCTCAAGCCGAGATTCGAATTGGGGCCCCTAATTTCGCCTCCCAACCTCACCAGCTGCCTTCAATTTGACCGCAACCGGGAAGTGTTGTGGACCGGAGGGTACGACCAGACCATCCGGCTCTGGGATGCTCCGACCGGGCGACTCCTTCGAAGCGACCTGCGACTGGGAGGCGCTATCCGCAACATCGCTCTCACGCAAGACGGTTCGCTGATGGTCGCAGGTGCGGAATCGGGCCATGTCGGAGTCTGGGACCCGGAGACGTTGGAACCGGTGTGTGTGCGTTCAAGGCCTGTCCAACCCATACGGTTCTGCGGCCTGAGCGGTGACTCTCGCTGGGTGCTTTATGGCGGGTCTGACCGGTGCCTACACAGGATCTCGTTGGAGGCCCCGAAGATCTCCCAGCAGGAGGCTGAGCTAATGGCGCGGGCCCTCGCGCCGTTCGAGATCGATGAGGCGGGCCGTCGCATCGACCTGACGGTTGATGAATCCCATGCAGCTTGGTCCAGTTTGCGTCAAAACCAGCATCCGTCTGCTGGTTCCCAATAGTCCTCGGACTAGTACCTATCGTCCCCGACAGAAGAGGCGAAAAATTCACCTCTCGGGTTACAAAAACAGAATCTATTGAATCAGCTGCCGGTGTGGCCGGTTACCTGCCTTCCATTGAACCAAGTGCTCTACGCTGAAAAAATGGTGACATTGGAAGCAGCTAACCCAGACGCCTAAAAGTTGTAATCGCTGGGTTACCTTAGAAGTTTTTGCCCGTAGCAGGTGATAAGAACAGGTTGTGAACTTCAAAAATAACCTCAAGAGCCAACACGACATAGGTCGGTGGGACAGAGTTGCAATTTAAGAATTCACGATGATAATTTTGATTATTCAATGTAGTTAAATATTCAATAAAAATTCTATCATTAAAAATGAATATTTTTTTCTACGCTATTTTAAGGTCCTCGGCTCGTTGGTTAATTGCCGCAACGATTTTCCTAGCAACATCGGTGGCTAGAGGGCAGGTCAACCATGGTGGAGCTGACTGGATCACTGGCACTGAGACTGTGTCCGGGCATCACTACAACATTGGGCGATTTGTCGTGCCGGGGGGTACCACCCTCACGGTTCAGAGTTCGTTGG
>Ga0255138_1000049_pt1 | contig 34884 bp, 31 predicted proteins | sample Law_Colum_RepA_8_FD_188545 | JGI IMG/M metagenome (GOLD analysis project Ga0255138, IMG submission 188545) | Freshwater microbial communities from St. Lawrence River, New York, United States - Law_Colum_RepA_8d | ecosystem: Environmental > Aquatic > Freshwater > River | place: USA: New York... | reverse complement strand
TTTCCGGCTCGCAAGCTCGCCGAAGCGTCGTCTGATGAAACTTAGATTTGGACAATATTGATAATTACCAAATAAATATCGTCTTTCCGGCTCGCAAGCTCGCCGAAGCGTCGTCTGATGAAACTTGAATTTGGACAATATTGATAATTGCCAAATAAATATCGTCTTGTCGGCTCGCAAGCTCGCCGAAGCGTCGTCTGATGAAACTTGAATTTGGACAATATTGATAATTACCAAATAAATATCGTCTTTTCGGCTCGCCGAAGCTTCATCTGATAAAACTTGGACCTGGACAATATTGAGAATTACCAAATAAATATCGTCTTTTCGGCTCGCAAGCTCGCCGAAGCGTCGTCTGATGAAACTTGGATTTGGACAATATTGATAATTACCAAATAAATATCGTCTTGACGGCTCGCAAGCTCGCCGAAGCGTCATTCAACAAAACTTGGGATTTGGATGATATTAATATTCACCAAATTCATGTGTCTTTCCGGCTCGCAAGCTCGCTGAAGCGTCGTCTGATGAAACTTGGATTTGGACAATATTGATAATTACCAAATAAATATCGTCTTTTCGGCTCGCAAGCTCGCCGAAGCGTCATCTGATGAAACTTGGATTTGGACAATATTGATAATTATAAAATTTATGTGTCTTTTCGGCTCGCAAGCTCGCCGAAGCGTCATTCAACAAAACTTGGGATTTAGATGATATTAATATTTACCAAATTTATGTGTCTTTTTGGCTCGCAAGCTCGCCGAAGCGTTATTTGATGAAACTTGGATTTGGACAATATTGATAATTACAAAATTTATGTGTCTTTTTGGCTCGCAGGCTCGCTGAAGCGTCGTTTAATGAAACTTAGATTTGGATAATGTTAATAATTACAAAATAAATATTGTCTTTCCGGTTCGCAAGCTCGTCATTTAACAAAACTTGGGATTTAGATGATATTAATATTTACCAAATTTATGTGTCTTTTCGGCTTGCAAGCTCGCCGAAGCGTCATCTGATGAAACTTGGATTTGAATAATGTTGATAGTTACAAAATAAATATCGTCTTTCCGGCTTGCCTAAGCGTTGTCTGATGAAACTTGGGATTTGGACAATATTAATAATTACAAAATAAATATCGTCTTTTCGGCTCGCCTAAGCGTTGTTTGATGAAACTTGGGATTTGGACAATGTTAATAATTATAAATAAATATCGTCTTTTCGGCTCGCAAGCTCGCCGAAGCGTCATTCAACAAAACTTGGGATTGGACAATATTAATAATTACCAAATAAATATCGTCTTTCCGGCTCGCAAGCTCGCCGAAGCGTCATTCAACAAAACTTGGGATTGGACAATATTGATAATTACCAAATAAATATCGTCTTTCCGGCTCGCAAGCTCGCCGAAGCGTCATTCAACAAAACTTGGGATTGGACAATATTGATAATTACCAAATAACTATCGTCTTTTCGGTGAGCTTGCGAGCCGAAGCGTCATTCAACAAAACTTGGGATTGGACAATATTAATAATTACCAAATAAATATCGTCTTTCCGGCTAGCAAGCTCGCCGAAGCGTCATCTGATGGAACTTGGATTTGGACAATATTAATAATTACCAAATAAATATCGTCTTTCTGGCTCGCAAGTTCGCCGAAGCGTTATTTGATGAAACTTGGATTTGGACAATATTGATAATTATAAAATAAATATCGTCTTTTCGGCTCGCAAGCTCGCCGAAGCGTCATCTGATGAAACTTGGATTTGGACAATGTTAATAATTACAAAATAAATATCATCTTTTCGGCTCGCAAGCTTATCGAAGCATAGTTTAATGAGACTAGCAATCTAGATGATATTGACATTTGCTAAATTCACATTGTGTTCATAAGTAAAAATTAATATATAAATTAATGCATAAATTTTTATAAGTTATTATTTAATAATATGAATCTTGAAAAAGCACTGATATTAATGAAAAATATTAATAACAAATGTATGATTACATACTACAAAACATTTAAAAACGAAAATGACACAATAATAATACATGAAACTCAATCTCAAGATAATTGTATAAAAATGAATATAATCCACACTAAATTTGATTATATTAATGCTGAAGATTATATAGAATTATTTGATTTGAATGAAAATATAATTATTAATGAAAAATTTAATGAATATGATTATTCATTTCCAATAATTAATTATCGTCATGAATCAACTTGTAAAGTTAACAACATTAAATTTACTGATAAATATATGATTATATTTAATCATGATGGATACATGTACATATATGACTTTGTAACTGTTAAATTACTGGGTAAATCATGTGGTAATAATGATAATTTATATGAAAATGATTGGATACACAAATTATTGCCAAGTGAATATCAATGTTTGGCAAATAATGTCGTAATGATTAAACTAGACTTGAACATAGATGATGTTAATATAGAATTATACAATTATTCACATATGATTATAAAGCATGACAGAGAAATACAAATTTACATTCATATTGAATGTGTTGATGAATTAGAATATATGAATGACCATGTTATTTCTTAGAAAACAAATGAATCATTATCCAAAAGAAAACGACAATTAATATTACCCAAATAACTATTACAATTGTTGATATTGATGATCCATATGATGTATTTGTGGCAGAACAATCACAGGTATTTGGATTGTTATTGAAAGGTTCAGTTTTGCATTTATTGTTATCTTGTATATTTGCATTGGCAACGCATATATTAATCATGTTATTTTTTGTCTGTTGATCACAGTCAACTTCTCTTTTTTGATTACTATCACAATCTTTATTTCCTTCATCATCTTCTTTCATTGTTGCATCTATTGTACACTCTTTTGTACGACAAAAGTTTACTTTATCAATACATTTCTTAAAGTTTACACATTCAGTTGTGTTTTTGTTCTCGTCATTAGAACACCTAAAATTAAGACATTCTAGAGATTTATTTTTTTCATCTTTGCATTTGTCAAATAAAATACAATCAGGTGTGTTTTTATTTGCTTTAACAGAACACTTGAAATTTAAATTACGACATTCACAAGTATTTTTATTATTAGGATTGAAACACCTTAACTTAACACACTCTTCATCATTTTTGAATTCTTCTCTTGAGCATTTAGTAACTAAACTAGAACATGGTCCTATGGCATTTTTATTCATATTAAACGAACATTTAATTATGTTACAATCAGAATGCTTAATCTTACTATAAATACAATTTGTTCTTATGCATTCATTATCATTGGGATTATTATTGCTTTTCTTACAATTTTCAACTGCATTTAAAATATCTTCTACCATTGGATTTGGGTTTGACGTCATTATATTAATGATGTATAAAAACGCAATTCAAAATATATAGAATTTATCGATTGATTTCTTAGAGAACAAATGAATCATTATCCAGAAGAAAACGACAATTAATATCACCCAAATAACTATTACAATTGTTGATATTGATAATCCATATAATGTATTTGTGGCAAATCAATAACGGTTATTTAAATTGTATTCAAATTTTTTGACTTTTTGGAGTACGATAATTGTCTTTAATTTTTTTAACGCATTCTCATTAACAACATTTTTTTCTTACTACATACATTCTGTAAAATATTGTTCAATATCATCACAATAAAATTTTTTAACAAGACAATTATTTATATTAGAAACAATATTTATTGTTTAAATGTTTAATTATACATTTTGCAATGAGTGTTGTTGCGTCTAAGTTGTTAGACAATCTATTTACAAAAATAAACACAGTTAACAAAAAAATGAAACTCATAATCATAAATATTAACACCATACATATTCTTAATGGACTATAATAAAATATTAGGTCTAATGGTTGGTGCAGCATTAGGAGATGCTTTAGGAGCACCATATGAGTTCAGACATATAAGTACAATACAAAAAAAGTACACTGGAAAATTAGATACACCTATATCATTTAATAATCAATATGTTGGTTTTAGACAAGCTGAAATTGGACAAATTACTGACGATACTGAAATGATGTTAGTATTATTAGATTTAATTACTGAACAAAAAGGATATTATAAAACACAAGCTATTCTTGACTATATGGAATGGGCGAACAACAAAACTACTTTTGCAATGGGTCTCAACACTCGACGATTATTTAAAGGTGTTAAAACATTTAATGGATTTTTAAGACGATATAGAAATATTGATTTTACCGAACAACAAAGTAATGGAGCATTAATGAGATGTGCTATATTAGCAGTATTAGACGATATTAATTATTTACTTGAAGATTGTACAATTAGTAATAATAATCCAATATGTTTAGAAACAAATCGTGTATATTTAACATTAGTTAAAAGATCCCTAAACGGAGATAAGAAAAAGCATATATTAAATGACATATTGACCATAACTCAAAACGAAACTGTTAATAATGTTATAAATGAAGCATTAAATAGAAAAGAAAGAAATATCATTGAAAATAAAGGATGGTGTCTCCACGGACTATATATGGCAATATATTGTTTCAAACATTTTAATTCACATAGAAAAGCCATTAATCACACAATTTTATGTGGAGGTGATACTGATACAAATGCATGCATTGTCGGAGCTTTATTTGGAGCATATTATGGATATGATGATATTAATAATGAAAGCAGTGATAATATAAGAATATTATTAAATTGTGATACATGTGGTGGTGATTTTGTTAGGAATGAAAAATATTTAATATGTGACATCAAAAATAGAGTGAGAAAATTATGTGATGCATTAAATATTAATTAAATTAACAAATGATTATATTTATCATAATATTCATAATAAAGTTCATCGGTAAATTCACCAAATCCCGTGCTTTTGTAGTATCGTGAGCGAGTAAAGTAACCAATTTCTGCATAATATATTCCACATAAAATTTGTCGTTTCGTTAATTTAATATTATTTTCACGTATATATTGATTTATTAATGATATCAACATATTATTTTTTTGGTAAAAAGCTTCACCAAGCATAAAATGTATATTATCATTGTTAATATTTTCCATTGTCCATATCATAAATACCAAATATTTCAAGATTATAATGTCATCAATTTTTATATGTTGTTAAAAATTGACAATGATAATATCTTAACAAATTCAGTCATATTATATTCGCAAGTCATGGAAACTGAAATCATTACGCATGATTTGAAAAAACATGAAATTCAACAACCATTATCAAATAAGGAATTTGATGATGATAAAAAACTTGATTTGGAAAAGCTGTTCATTGAAAATACTGATATGGAAAATAAATTCAAAATATGGACAGGAACTGGTTGTAATGCAAAAAATATCCACAGAACCACATGGTAAATTATAATTTACCAAATAATGATTCATAAAATGAATTAAATAATTTACATATCCATAAATCATTAATTGTGTTATATATTTTCTGAGACCAAACAATTGGATTATTAACATTTGGCGGAGCATTAAAATATTCAAATGTAAAACATCCACCAAAATCATTCCATTTGTCATATATTTTCTTTATTTCATTTAATGCATCATTAAATAAATTAACATTATATTCAGACGATAACATTCCAAAAACTAATTTATTTGCCGGATAATAATTATTTATCATCAATTCATAACTTTCATAAGTATAATCATTATATTCTTGAACATTGAACCAATTAATTTTATCGCCGACTATATCATATAATTGTTTATATACAAATCCACCAAGTCCTGGTTGATCATATTGCAATGAACTAGATATTGGAGCCATTGTGATAATAAAATCATCATCAAAATCAAGTCTCAGTTGGTTTATTAATTTAATAACATTATTAATATCAACATATTCTTCAATATCTAAATCCACACCATTTATATTCGAATTAATTATTAAGTTAGTCAATAATTCATAACACACTTCATAATTATTAAAAAAATATTCAAAACCTCCACCAGCTCCACCAATCATTAAGTTAACTTTTATATTTAAATCCTGAACTTGTTTAATTTCTTTCCACAAATCATTATACATATCATCATATGGAGAATCATTATTTAAATGAATATATGAATTATTATTATCATCTGAACCAAAATGTATAGCACCTAAATTTAAGTGAGTTGTATATTGTGGTGTATTTATTAATTGTTGTAGTCCAACAAAAGATTGATAGTAGTAAATTACACGCATGACTATATTAGTAATGCCAATAAATAAAAATTTTATAGTAGTATTCCTAAATTGACCAAAATTTCTAATTTTTTCCTTCTTTATCTAATAATGTTTTCATTGTATTTGGATCAATTTGAATGTAATATTTGCCATTTGAGATTAAATAAGATGTGTCTTGCAAATTAATATCATGATTATTTACATTTATTTTATCATCAGTAATGTTGATTTCGTCATCAATTCTTATTTCACAGATATATGAAACATATTGTTTAGGATAACATTTTATCTTATGAGCATAAGATATGTTAAATATATACTTAACTTTTTTATTGTTAACATATTTTTTGACATCATTAATGTCAAATGACTGTTCAACATTATTAACAAATAATTTGCATGACGAATTAACATATAGGAAAGACCACATGTTAGAATCAGGACAGTTATTAGAATCAGGACAGTTATTAAAAACACGTGTAATATAATCATCAAATTTAAAATGATTTAGACACGATTGTTTATTATTTTCATTAAAATTAACTTGATGTAAACATATCACCATTGTTAAAGTACCAAAATCATATAAAGATCTGCGTATTTCATCTTTATAATCCATTTCACCAATTGTTACCGAAAACACATTTGAGTCGCCATACCATATATAATTATCTTTACTGTATAATTTATCATAATCAATACTATTAATGTCAGTCATTTATTGCTAAATATAATTTATATTTATTCATGTAAATATTTTTCATTTTTTTTATAATTTATTGTACATATTCAATATCATTGATATTAACAAATTATATTGTTTACAAGAATATTGCATATTTTCCCAATCATTAACGTCAATATTTGCTTGTGACAATAATTTCTTTTTCATAATAAAAACATTATTACTATAATTTCTAATTATATTCTTTAATGACATGTTGTTTCTCCTGACAATTTCAAGTAATGTTTTAACTAATTTAGATGGAGGTATTGTAGCATATTTAATTCTCATATCAACATACCATATCGACCATACTGCGCAAAAACCAGGATCTGAATGTTTACGATTTTGTGTTTCCATTGATTCAATATATTGGAAACCAATTCGAGGCAAATAATTATATGGACGAATATATATTATCGATTCATTAATTAATCTAAATACATTTGTTAATTTATTATCTAATAGTTCAGGATCATAATAAAAATCATATGGTGATGCTGATCCATATGGTTCAAATCTTTCAACTGTGTTTTTACTAACATCATATAATATATAATTTGCATGTTTATCATATTTATTAATATCGTCTGCCATTTTTCGTGATAATGTAATACCTAAAGGAATTACTATGAATTGATACTTTTTATCTAAACTTAATTTTTTCAATTCGTTAATATATTCATTACTTATTACTAATTTAAAATCATTCCATTCTATCTCAATTATTAAGTCATTCAATCTACAATGATCAATATTTTCTTGTTTATTATTAAAAAGAATTAAACCCCTAACATTTTTATGTTTTTTCATTAAGAATAATATACTGGTTGTGATGTCTAAAGTATCACCCATGAAATAACATACATCAATTTTCTTATCATCAGTAAATTTAATGTAATTTTTATAATATGGAATTGGATATGTTGATGATATACAATTATTTTCACATTCTTGGTTATGAGTTTTGCATGATTTTATTTTATTGTCTAGAATAATTCTAATATTTTTATAGCATTCGTCAAAAGACTTTTTCTTATTGCCACAATCGTTATCTAATTTATTACAATATGTTATTTCTTTCAAATTATTAACATAACTCAATGTCAATATATCTAAAAATTTATTATATTTTTGATTATTGTATGACAAAATAATATCACACACTTCTTGTCCATAAACATTATTGGTAAACAAATCTAATTTTTTGTTAGTTAAATCATATTTCTCCCAAAGACTATATTTAATTATATAATATGTACAATTAATTCCATCAACATTTTGATTGACTAGGTTAGTTTTTAATATTATTTTTTCTAAATCAATATCGTCCGTATAATTTGAGAATAAATGATGCAATACAGTATTACCATATTTATCTACTAAATTAAATTGAACATTTTCATATAAATCATTTGACAATATCAACGCCTTATTATCTTCCAATAACCAAAAAAAAGGAGATTCACCATCGTTATTTTGATTATTAATATTAGCTCCATATGATAATAATAATTTGAATATACTGATATCATTAATAACTGCAGCCATATGTAATGCTGATAATGTTGTATTAACATTGACCACATTTGGATTAAATTCATTGTCTAATAATAATTTCACAATATCATAATGTTTTAATTTAATGGCTGTAAATAATGGAGGATCATATGTTTCATAATATGATTTTTTATCAGTTATATTGTTAATTATCATTTTGCATATTTCTATTGATTTTGTATTGATTGCAAAATGTAGTCCATTTTTGTTTGTGTTATTTAATAAATTAACATTTGACTCAAACTTAAGTAATAAAGATATTATTTTCTCATTTTTATATTTAATGGCATAATAAATAGGAATATTTCCATTATTATCACGAATATTAACGATTGATTCACCAATCGAATATGTATTGTAATTTAATAGCAATTCTAATGCGTTAATATAATTATGATCGACTACATAATGTAATATCGTTCTTCCATTATCATCAATATAAGTTAATACACAATCATGTTCGATCAATAATTTAATAATATCGATTTTGTTAAATAATATTGCATAATTTAATATGTAATGATTATGTTCATCTTTTACATTAACATCAAAATCATCTTTTGTCTCTAATATTTTTCGCAAATATTTGAATTTACCTTGTTTTATTTTATTGAATATAAGTTTGTAATTCATTATAAAAATGTCTTTGTTTATTATTTTTTCATCATTATATATAATAATGAATTATCAAGATTCACATATACCTGAATTTGGCGGTGGAACTTCTGTTGATCAGTTACTTCAATACAGAAATGACACAAGAATGGCAGGAATTGCTCATGATATTAACAGATCATTAACTAATATAGAAGATTACCAAAATGATTCAGTAGCTTCAAAAAAATCATTAAGTGATTTAGAAAGCACTTTGAGTAGAATGAGTGAAAATAGCAACAATAAAAAAAAGGTTAAACCTACTTCAGAAAATACAAATGATAAAGAAGAATCATCGCCTGTTATTCCTAAAATGTTATGGGAACCATTGTTGTTTTTGGCCATATATATATTTTTATCATTAGAATTCGTCAGAACATTTTTGGGAAAATATATTCCATACATAAGTCCCGATAATGATGATATTGGAATATTGGGAATAATTATTTATGGTGTCTTAATATTTGTTATTTTTATTTTGATGAGAGCCATTATTATTTGATTGATTCCAAATACATTATTTGATCAAATTTATCATAAAGTGATTTAACATCTGAATCATTAGTTATTGTATAGTCTGCTTCAATACTATTAATTTCAATTTCTGATGCATGAATATATTTTGCATCATTTGTATTAATACTTGGACGAATTATTTTGATTATAATTCCATTATTTTCTTTTATGAATTTAGCTTCATTTAAAAATCTAACATCAGTTATAACTATATTTTTATTATCAATTAAATGATTTTTCATAATTTTAATGAATGTATCATGATTAAATGATTCTGGAAATATATCAGTTAATGCATTTCGTAATAATTCTGTACCAACTTTTTGCATATGATATCTAGGTGCCACACCATATCGCGGATCAACAGTGTCTTTAAGATTTCCATATAATTGTTCATAATTATAACCAAATATAATCCCAGTTATCTCTTTATTTGGATCGGCAAATGCTTTCCGTTCAAATTCATAATTATGAATTGCATGAAGAGCTAAAGTATCTTTACCTGATCCTGAATATCCAGTTAATCCAATTAACATTGATAAATATATACAGTTATATATTCTAATAATTATTTTTCATTTTTTTCAATATTAATATAACATGTTGATTAAGATATTATCATATAATTTATATTTTCATACTCAATTAGGAATATTGAATGGAAAACAATGTTTATTAAGTCAATCAGAAAATATATGCATATCTAATAAAATAAAATTCCTTAAAAAAGGAAATTATGATATTATGTGTTTTCAAGAAGCATCAAATATGAATGAAATAACTAATAAAATTAATACACATGACTATATCGAATATAAATCTGGTAGTAATAAAATAATGACAATGTTTAATAAACAAAAATATAAATTAATATCATCTTTTGGAACCGAATTTAGTAGAAGTAGACCAATATTAGTTTGTGATTTTGTTGATAAAATATCATCAATTGAATTCAGGATAATAAATATTCACGCTCCACATCCAGCAGAATTTAAAAAACATTTGTCAAAAGTCAATATTGATTTAGTTAATCCTAAAACAGTAAATATATTATGTGGTGATTCTAATGACGATATTAATCATAGATGGAGAATTAATGTTCAAGGTGTTAAGTTTTATAACACCAATACAAATAAAACCATATATAAAACATGTTGTGACTCAACATTAAATAATGTAAATAATAATGATAAAAATTGTGACATAATATTTTATTATGAACCATACAACATGGAAACTAAAGTTATAACGCCATTAAATATAGCAAATAATGATAAGATGATGTCAGATCATTTACCAATATCGTCTGAATTAGAATTTAAGATTTTTTAATTAAATAATTCAAAAAATCATCAGGATTGTTATAATTATATAATGGTTTCCCTAATTTTTTATTAACCTGATTATGAATATTAACTAACCACTTGATCAAATTACATCTACAAACTAAAATATTATCATCAAGTGGTGTTAATATTAATTGTTTCTCAAATTCTTCTTTATACACTTTATTTGGGATAATATTTAATAAGGAATAAAAAAAAGCTTGCATGCGTTGTTTATCCTTTAATCTTGGATTTTTTTTATATGTTAATGTAATCATATGCATTAATTTCCATAAAACACTTCCCCATGTTTCTGGTTTGTTAATATCTATTCTTAAATCGTGTTGCAATTTTTCATTGCTAATAAAAACATATGGTTTATGTTCTAATCTTTTGTTAACTTTATTATGAATATTGTACAACCATCTAATTAATATAGTCTTATTTGTATTATACTCTTCAGGTGGATACTTTTTGAGCAATTTTTTAAATTCATGACGACATGTTTCACACGGTAAGACATATGATAATGTATGCAAAAAATTTACAATGTTTTTTTTATCATCATTGGATGGTATATCAGGATAATACAGTGTTAATGTGTGCAGGAACTTCCATCCATAAGGTCCCCAGTATTTTGGATCAATATTTTCCATTATATTAATAAATGATTATATATTTTTGTTATTAGTGAATTATACTGCCAATACCTTTACCAATTTCAGGTGATAATGCTGCTAATCCAATTGCAGTGTTACCAGTCTTTAATGCATTATATGCTAATAAATACCTAACAATAGTAAATCCAATTAAAATTGCAGCAATAATACATGAACAACAAATTATTGCAGAAATTATCCATGAATCTGTACTTGATTTTGTATCATTGCCAGTGTTATTAGTATTTTCTTTGTTGTCTTTATTTTCTTTATTTTCTTGAATTACTGGAACATTAACATTAGGTTCCATATAGTCAGGAATACCGTTTTTGTTTTTATCAATGTCGGGTTGTTGATATGGATTATTCATTGTCATTATATTGGTATTAATTAATAAAAAAAGTTATGTTAGTTATACATATAATTTTACATTTGTTTATAAACAAAGAATTAACACACAGTATTTAGAACACTATATGTTAAGTCGCTATGCAGATGAGGAGCGTTGTGTTGAATAACACATGGTATTTAGAACACTACGTGTTAAGTCGCTATGCAGGTGAGGAGCATCGCTATGCAGATGAGGTGCGTTATGTTGAATAACACATAGTATTTAGAACACTATATGTTAAGTCGCTATGCAGATTAGAATTCGATTCTTCTTGTAGCTGATCTAACAGCTCTTCCTGGAATTCTTCTATACATGTTTGACTTTCTAGGAGCCAAAAGGAGAATTTCAGTGTCGGATTCGTCATCGTAACGAATGGGAGTCATTGGGAGACTCAAGGGTCTGGGTGTGATTACCACAGATTCTTCGTCCGATCCATCATAGGATTCGTCGTTATAACGAATGGGAGTCACGGGAAGACTCCATGGCCTAGGAGTAGATACAGTTGACTCATCGTCAGAATCATCATTGTAACGAATAGGAGTCATTGGAAGACTTCTGGGTGTTTCACGATAATGCTTGCGGGGAGCATCTGGACACACTGGAGTATAGTCTTCTTGTTCTGGTGTTCTCAACTCAAAAGTATACACAGGAGAACTGGGAGGGGTTACTCTTCCGGAACAAGTAGGCGCTGCTGGGGCTTCAATATCAATTTCATCTTCAAATCTTGGCATGGGCAAGATAACAAGGATGGGTGAAGATGGGAAAGCAGACATTGGTTATGAGAAGTGATTGATTTTTAATGAATTGGATTCAAGAAATATCAATAGTCGCGTACTATTACTGTATAACTGAAATTTCTAAATACTTCAAACCATCAATTTTTTTTTCAACAAATAATATTTACTTGATAAAAAGTACATTTTGTCCAACAAGTTCGAATAAAGAAAATTACAGACAGTACAATCGTCTGTTCGAAGTTAATACTTTTCCCATGGGACCGTATTCATTTGGACTTCAGCCAAGGCTTTCCCGGTCACATGAAGCAATGATAACAATGCGCGTTGATATGAATCCACATCGCCGCATTTCTTCAATGCCTCGTTTGCCGTTTCAAAAACATAGACGGAAAACCCATGGTTGAAAACCAAGTATCTGGCAAAGTCAAGAATGTCGCATGTCTTCTTAACACCTTTGTTACACATCAAAATCTTGATCTGCAATTTGTTGGATGCATTGACGAAAAGATCATTTCCGTAAAAGTCCATCAAAATTATCATCAATCTCTTGCATGGCAACTCGGATGTGCATCTGTCAAACATTGCACCCATGACTTCTTCTGAAATTCTGGCACCCAGAGATTGTTCAATATAAGCATTCAGATGCTTTCTGAAATATTCTTCGTTCCCGTTGGAAATAGCAATGCATGCCAGTTCTAACAGGTCTTTTGCAGAATACTTCTCGTATTGAAACTTGAGTTTGCCAAGCATTTCGGGATGCAAGTTGTCCATCAAGTACTTTGCAATCTCGGCACCAGACATATCAAGAAGATCCAAATTCTTCACAACATCACACATGTCTTCAGTTTTCAACTGATCAATAGTCATAGTCTGCATGAGACTTTTTCGATTGATCAAGAGAAAATGATCTCAATAATGCAATGTCAATTCGAGTTTTTCGATTCAAAAAATAATCAATTGTCGCGTGTTATTACTGTATAACTGAAATTCTCAAACACTTGTAAATATCAATTTTTTTTTGGGATTTGATATATTTGGATAATGTTTTACGTAATAGTCAATATTTAGACTATAATTTATATAAATTATTAAATATAGTCCGTGTTAGATGATAATAAATCATCAAATATAGCCTGTGTTAAGACGATAATTTACATAAATTATTAATTATGGTCTGTTTTAAACGATATTTTATGTAAGTATAGTCCGTATTTGGACGATATTTAATGTAAATTATTAATTATAGTCCGTGTTAAGATGATATTTTATATAAATCATTAATTATAGTCCGTATTTAGACGAATTTTTTAATGTGAATCATTAAATATAGTCCGTATTTGGACAATATTTTATGTAAATTATTAATTATAGTCCGTGTTAAGACGATATTTTATATAAATTATTAAATATAGTCTGTATTTAAACGATATATTTTATGCAAATCATTAAATATAGTCCGTGTTAAGATGATATTTAATGTAAGTATAGTCTGTATTTGGACAATATTTCATGTAAATTATTAATTATAGTCTGTATTTAGACGATATTTTTATGTAAATCATTAAATATAGTCCGTGTTAGACAATATTTAATGTAAGTATAGCCCGTATTTAAACGATGTTATTATGTAAATCATTAAATATAGTCCGTGTTAGACAATATTTAATGTAAGTATAGTCCATATTTAAACGATATTTTATGTAAATTATTAATTATAGTCCGTATTTAGACGATATTTTTTATATAGATCATTAAATATCGTTCGTGTTAGACAATATTTAATATAAGTATAGTCCGTATTTAGACGATATTTTATGTAAATTATTAATTATAGTCCGTATTTAGACGATATTTTATGTAAATTATTAATTATAGTCCGTATTTAGACGATATTTTATGTAAATTATTAATTATAGTCCGTATTTAGACGATATTTTATGTAAATTATTAAATATAGTCCGTTTTAAACGATATTTTATGTAAATTATTAAATATAGTCCGTTTTAAACGATATTTTATGTAAGTATAGTCTGTGTTTAGATAATATTTTATGTAAATCATTTAATATAGTCCGTGTTTAGATGATATTTTTATGTAAGTATGGTTCAGACTTAGACAATATTTATGTAAATTATTGATTATAGTCACTGTTCAGACGATATTTTATGTAAATCATTAATTATAGTCCGTGTTTAGACGATATTTTATGTAAATTATTAATTATAGTCCGTGTTTAGACGATATTTTATGTAAATTATTAATTATAGTCCGTGTTTAGACGATATTTTATGTAAATTATTAATTATAAACCATACAAAAGTGAACGGCGAGCGTTTAGCGAGCCGCGATGCATAATATTTTGGTTATAATTTTGTTACACAAACTAATAATTCAAATATTTTTGGAAATTATTTGTAAATTCATTTGGTGAATAAATAATGATTTTTAATATTATTGTTATGTCAGATCATTTTTACCAACATAAAAACCAAACATTATTGAATATGATGTTGTTATTACAAAATAATAACCAAATGTATGGCTTTATTTATTGTTAACCTTATGGCATCCAATTTCGCTCGGATGACAATTTAATTTTGTTAAATTTTGCATAAATATTGAACGACACTTATTGTGTTGTTGGTATGAATGATCATATTAAACAATAATATTAAAACATAATATTTGATTACCAAATAAATATATAAATTAATTCAAAATGTATGCAAATATTAACAAAATAAATCACTTGATAATATGTTTATATTCATCTGGTATATATTTTATACATTTTTTACCATGATACAAATAACTTTTTTGACATTTATCATAATCAATATTTTTCAAAAATTTAATTGTATCTGGATATAATTTAATTAATTCATCAATATATTCGTTTGTTAATTCAAGTTCAGGTATAATAGAACGAGTATGTTCTATTAATAATTTGATTAATACTTGATTTTCCAATAACTTTTTAGGTACATGTCTGATATTATCAGAATTACTTTCAACAGCAATACATATTAATTCATGTGTTATATATCTTTCTGGTAAATGATTTATTGACTGACCAATTTTAATTGCCATCAAGATTATATTATATGTTAACCAATTATAATCATATGAATCTTGAAACATTTCATCAAAATTAAATATATGAAAATATTTTTTATTTACTTGAGACACAAGTTTTTTTGTGGTGATTATATCCAAAAATTTTGTGATAATATTCCTATTAATTGATTTATAATATTTCCTCATAACATCATACAAAGTATGTTGACTTGTTTTTCTTTCCTTCCAATATAATTTAAATGATTTATGCATTTCATTGACATAAATATCGTCTGGAGATATTACTTTCTCAGTTGCTTTCTTTTTTGTTGCCATCTAAATATTTATAAACATTAGTATTTAAATGTGAATTTATCAATAAAAATCAAAATGTGAATTTGTCAATAAAAATCAAAATGTGAATTTATCAATAAAAATCAAAATGTGAATTTATCAATAAATTCACCTAAACTCATACATTTGTCGATTACAATGGGACTATTTTTGTCCATCAAACTAATAAAATAAACATCATACATATCATAATATCGTCTTGGATCACCATGTAATTTTTTTCCTATTCTAACAATATTACATATGTTTCTAAGTAGCTGTTCATATGTATTTAATGTTTGTGTGTTTTTTACGTTTAATTTGTAAGTTTTAGCAACTAACTTATAGTAATTCATATATATGTTTATGAAAAAAAATGAAATTATAACATTTAAAGAAACAAAAATGATATATAAGTAATTAATCATGACTCTTATGCCAAGTAATTCAACATATAACATCGATGAAGGCAAGGAAATAAACGATCCTGAATGGAAGATTGTTACATCAAATAATTTATTAAGCACACTCGACACTTTTAGAATATTTGTTGATTTGAAAAAAACTGATATATTTACATATTCACATGGATATCTTTACATAAGAGAACATGAAAAAATTCTTAATTGTTTTAAAAAAATATATACTTATATGTTTGGTCATTACACGTATAAAAGACCATCTGTGATAAAAATTAAATGTTATCATCATGATGTACAAAATATATGTTTTGTTGATTTTGTAATGAAAGCCAATGTAACATTTGGAATTGCAGAATTTTTATATGATGCAATTAATGTATGGGAAATAAGTGATTCAGTGCGTAATGTTAACGGCATGAAATGTGAATATTCAAGATTTATTAAATATTTAAATCAAATTTATTATGTTGATGACAATGGAGTACTATATAATAAGTTTACTATGCGTTATATAAATAAATCAGTTGATCACGGTGGTATATATGAAGTTAACTACAAGGAAAATATAGTATTTGCAGAATTATATACTCTGGTTTATTATGCTCTCAAACACATTGATGAGTCAAAAACTGTAAAAATTTCAAATGAAAACATAATTGGAAGAACTTCTGGTCTTCAAGGCATGCCTGGAATTTTAGGAGGTGCAAAATTTTCAGTTGATGACAACATGGTATTATTGGCAAAAAATTACCATTTTGATTTCAAAATATTGCATGACAATAATAATAAGCCGTTCTTTACAGTTTATAACGCTCGTGAATTAAACCTGCATATTACAAAATCAGACATTATCAACAAATATCCAGAACATAAAGACATAATCGAAAAAACTTATACCAATGAAATTATATGTGAATTAATTTAACTAATATTTTTTATCATGATACATATATAATTACTATGTATCGAAACGATTTTGATTCAAGATCATTATACATTAATACAGATCAAGACAATATTCAAAGACCTAGAAATTCTAAAGATTTAGTATGGGCAAATAATAATATAGTCTATAACAACTTGTATGACAATATATTAAATGAACAAGCTTTTACAAATTATATTTGGCTTGATGGAACATTCCGAAATAATTACACATTCAAAAATCCATTTGCATTTCAAATCAAGTTCGGAGCAGTATCTGGACCAACCGTGTTAAATTATCAAACAAATGTTAATTTGGCTAATTTTAATGATCCATTAAGTCAATATGGAAATACAAGTTATGAAACTGTTAGTTTATATGGTGATCCAAGTGTAAATATTTATCGTAGTTTCAAAAATGTTAAGTTTATTAACATCGATATTGTCTATCTTCCAATTGCCAATATTATCATTAAAAAATTGGTAAATAACACTATACGATATGAATTATGTGATCGATTTGGATTAATAAGAAATCGTTATCTGGTTATGAATTTAGATGATAAATATGATCACAGAATGTTATCAAATAATAAAGGACTTAAATATTCAGCTTTCATTTTATATCCTGACAAAAGAATGGGAGATGCTGGTATGACATGGTATCCGAATCGACCAGGAATTGTTTATCCAATTAATAATTTATATAATTTAACAATGCTTGATTTATCTTTTCAAGATGATAACGGATGTCCAATAATACCAATGATATTTGATGCAGTTCCCAGATGTTATTATAATGATGATTTCGATCCCAAATTATATGAAAAGGAATTATCAGAAAATATTTTAGATAGTTATGATGCTTGGGAAAAAATAAAATGTTGTTCTGTACCAATAGATATGTTTTGTGAATTAAATAGATTGCAAGCGTTATATACAGAAGGATGTGAATGTTGTTGTAGAGATGACAATGAAAACAACAAAGATCCTGGAATTAATGATTGTGGTAAATGTAAAGAATGTAATAAATGTAGAGTTACTTGTGAACAAGTAGCCAGTTTTAGAAATGTGTATAATCAAATGCAAGTACAATTTCAATTGAGTATTGGTGTTGCTGAAGCTCAGGTGAATACGATGATTAATTATTAACTTGGATCATGATAATGATCGAGTGAATACGATTGTTAATTATTAAAAAAAATTGATTTTTATTTACTTTATTTATTACAGTCTTATATTCTCAATAAGACAATGATATTTTCTGAAAATTCACCTGAATATGATGTGGATGAGATCGACATGGAACTAGAGAGGCATCTTCAAGATATAAATGGAGAAAAAGAAAATGATTTTGAAGAATCAAATATAATGGATTTATATGCCAAATGTGATATTGAATATACTGATTTAGATCCATTTCCAACATCGCAACATGTTTCATCAAATGATTTGCGTAAATTCCTCAAATGGAAAGATGATCCAGAAATAAACCCAGAAGTTGAAAAAAAAGTATACAAAAGATTTATTAAAACAGCAATAAGAGGAGTATCTGGATTATATAATCTTGGTAATACTTGTTATATCAATGCATCACTACAAGCATTAGCATCACTAAATATTGTAAATGATTATTTCCTCAATGATGATTTCAAAGAAGAATTAGCTAATTATTCGAAAAAAAACAAAATAAAAATTAACAGAACAATGTCATATGAATTATCAGAAATATTATTAAGCATGAGAAATAACGATGATGCAGTAATTAATAATGATGAATCGATTATCGATCCCAAATCATTCATAATGCGGTTTATAAAAAAACATGAAATGTTCTCATATATAGGTGAACAACATGATTGCACTGAGTTTTTAAACACATTACTTGATGATATTCACGAAGAACTCAAATATGAGATTGAACTAAACCCAATTTATGAAATTGAAGAATTGAAATACAATGAGTTGAAAAAAATATATAAAACTCTTCCAAATGAAGAAAAATACCAAATAAAAGATGCAAATTTAGATATTGTCTTGAAACATAAATTTATTAAATATTTAAAATCACAAAAATTTGATACAACAATGTCAGTAATTCATAATTGTTTCAATTACTATATTTTAACAATAAATACATGTTTAAATTGTAATAATGAAACTAGAATATTTGGATCATTATATTGCATGATGTTGAACATAAATGAAAAATCAATGTGTGATAATGATAATAATGAATATTCAATATCATCTTTATTGGAACAAGAATTTATAACTGAAAATGTTGACAATAAAAAAAAATGTTCAAAATGTAATATTGAATGTGAATATAGTCGTAATTTGTATATGTGGTCAAGACCAAAAATATTAATGGTAAGTATTAAAAAATGGGATCAACAAAATACTAAAATAAACAAAAAAGTTAAATTAGAAGAACAAATTTACATTAAAAAGGATTACAATTATAATTCAAGAAATGGCTACAATAAAGACACCGTATATAATTTAACAGCAGTTATTCAACATGCAGGCAGTTCAGCAGATTCTGGTCATTATGTTGCATATGTCAAAAATTATTATGATCACAAATGGTATTTATGTAATGATGAAGATATAAAGATGGTCTCGTATGAATATGTGCTGAATGTTGATGCCTATGTTGCAATATATTCTAGATGCTAGGTATATAATGTTCAAATTAATGTGTTTAGATTGTTATATGATGTGTAAAAATAATAATATATTAGACGATATAGGAGTTAGTTTGTGTTATAAAGAAAATGGTCATGGGACTTTTTTATTTAAGAATTTGGAGTTTGGAAGGGAATTTTATACACACCATCATGCTATTTTACCACTTCTTAATATTGTAGATGAATATTCAAATAAAACAATAAAATTATATTTAGGCACAGTGAATTCATTAGATTATGTCAAACATCTTAAAAAGAATTTTACATGCATATCATTGCATAAAAATAAATATAATGTTGATGCGTGTAATATTATAATTAATCATGATGGAAATATTAATCATGACGATCCAAATTTAATACAAACAATGATCCAACAAATAGCAGTAATTGAATCATCAATCATTTTTGATTATGATATTATAGTCCGTTCATATGGTGGAGGTAGACGAGCTTTTTTTGTAATTATATCATGGTTAATGTTCAGGTTAAGATTAAAAAGAGTTATATCTAAACATTTACATTTATATGGATTATTAATAAAAGTTTTTCCACATGCTCGCGAATTATCAAATGAATATATTAGATTAAGTGACAAATTAATGTATCACAAATTAGTTATACCGGTTATTTACAAAATGATCGAGTTCAAAGAACATTTTATGGAAAAATGTTTTATGTTTTATACATCACAAATAAATAAATATAATCAGTGGTTAAATGATATGATAATTATGAATAAAGATTATGAATCACACAAAAATGATATATTCAACATTATGGTATATAAATTAAAAGAAAATGAATAATATAATGAATATATTATTCGAATATTTGGATTGGACTATAAGTATGGGATATAATTGTGCTAAATATTGTTATGATGCCATATATGATAATATTAAATTAGTTGATTATGTTTTAAATATTCAACAAAAAAACGACAAATATATATATTCAAAATCATTATTTGAATTTGAAGATATTGATGATGATGAGTTTATAATATGTGATTATGAAGATTTGAGGTAAAAAAATTGATATTTATTTACTTGTATAAATTAGCTATGTATATATAGTAATTATCAATGGATTCTGTTAAATCTCATTATTATGATCACTATATTAACATTGGGATATTAGGGCCAGTATCATCTGGCAAATCAACAATATTATGTGGATTATGTGGTAATAATTACACCGAAATCAATAAGAGAACATGTACAATGAATATTCAAGTGTATATGACAATGAAAGAATCTACATTGGGTAGTGCAGATATTTTCAAAATAAATGAAAATATGAATAGGGTAGTATTAGACTTACAAAAGGAAAAAAAATATACTAATGAGTTTCATAAAGAAATTACACATTATATTAAGAAAATACCTGGTGTAATTAATACATTGGATAATGTTGGATATAAAATATATGATACTTTTGGGTTAAATAATGAAAATGATTATGTTGATGAAATAAATTTTAACGCAATTATTAAATTAATTGAAAAATTAAATATTATTATGCTTGTTTTTGATTCTAATGATACTATTACTAGCAATAATGGTATATTAAATTTTGTAATGAATGAAATTAAAAAATACAATGACAAAGAATTAATAATCATATTAAATAAATGTGATAAAATCGATTATGATGAAAATAATTCACCATTATATGAAACTGATCATAAATATATTCTGGATGCAATTGACACCTGTGCAATGAACAATAAAATAACAAATTATAAATGCATTCCTATTTGCGGAACACATATATATGTTTGTAGATTATTAGAAAATAATTTGCATGATAATATATCCGATACATTGTTAGATAATTTTATTGATATTGAAATGGGTCGGTCAGGACATGTTTATCGCACACGTGAAGAAAAAATAGCCAAATTAAATGAATTGTCAAATCAAGGAGATGACGTTATGAGGAGAAATGGCTATATAACATTAATTAATAACATCGATATGATATGTAACAGAGCTCTATTTAATATGTTATGTTATAATGAATGGAATAGTAGTGGGATTATGGATGATATTTCTTTCAGTGAAAAATATGTTAGTAAATTCAAATTATTCAAATATAGTGTTATGCAAATTAAAAACATGTGTAATTTCGAAGGTCCTTTCCCAGACTATATTATTAATTTTATTGATAAAGTATTTAATACATTAACAACAGTTAGTCATATTGAAATATTCAATAAATACAAGTTTATTAAAAAACCAATTGAAAATGTTTCAGAAATTATTAATGTATTTCAAAATAAATTAATAAAAACACAAGTATCGAGTGCTACTATAACAAATTACATATCAGATATTAGGGGAATAAGAGATATGTATGAAGTAATGTTTGAAACAAATAAAAGAAAAATGTGTTCAATGCTTAATGAACCAATTGATAAACACATAACATATACAAATGAATTAATATATGCTGTTATGAAATATAAATTAAGCATTATCTATGATTATGACACTGCCGCATATTTATTTGCAAATAACAAGATGGATAATATTGATGATTTAGATATTGGAGTTAATAATTATTATAATAGCAAACGACTTAAAAATGATATGTCTAATACCCTATCAAGAGATATTGAAAATACATTAACATTGTATAAAAATAACTGTACACTTGAAAAAGTTATGGATATATACTTGATGATAATGAAGATATTAATAAGTAAAAAAAATACAAAAACTGTTATGTATTTAAAATATTGGTTGTTAAGTCATTGTAAAAATGATTTTAATGAATATCAAAATCACATATATTCAGATTTATACACATATGTTGAACGTGAATTAAGCAAATATGAAATTGAAAATTTAGAAGATTTGACATTTATTGAGAAAAAACAATTCAATGAAATATTAAATGTAGTTTTAGTTAAAATAACTGATAACTTTTTTGGATCATCTATGCAAATTATAGATTCTCATAGATCTAATGATTCAACACCAGATTTAGAAGATGAAATATCATTAACTATTCCGGAAGCAGATGTTAGATATTGCGATTTTTAATTTATTCATTAGTAAATAATATTTACTGTCAAAAAAATTGAGCACATAAAGTTCTTATAAATTTCAGTAACACAAACCTAGTACGCGACCATTGATTGTTTTTTGTGAAAAGAAAACTGTCAATTACTCTATTTTCTCAATGTGTGATACTATTACGGTGTTCAACAATGGATGTTTTGGGAAATATACAAACAAATGTATGTTTTTGGCTGTTGCTCATGGAGCAAAGTTGACTGAAGAAACTGTACTGATGACATCTGGTTTACCAGAAGGCCATTCTTCAGTTTATGATTCGAGAGATGAAGTCACTCGAATGGCACTTGGAAAAGTGTTGGATGCTTATAAACTCGGAGTTAGAGTTTATGGTCTCTGTAAAGATGGAACTGTAAATTGTTATGAAAAAAACAGAGACCTTCCTGGTAGGCACATTGTCAACGTATTGTGTACACCAATGCATTTTGAGTGCCTTGTGTACGGTGTTGATGCAAAAACAGGCACTGTTATTGAGAATCCAGAACTGCTTGTTAAATTTGAACATTCACTCCGAAAGAGAGAATCTCCAAGATCAAGTCCAGTTGAAGTGTTGGATTCAAAAAGCAGCACCGAGTTCATTGTTGCTGTTTCGAAAGAAGACTATACCAAGGCATATGGTATATGGAATGAGATGAGAAACAAATCGAGTGCTGTTCGTGAAAACTTCTTGCGTGGAATTGCATTTTGCATTGAAGATCTCAAGAACATCCTTGCTTGTCAAAAGGTGTTGTTGGAAGAAGCAATGGAATATAATCCAATGGAAGTTGCATCATTGACAATGACAATTTCGGTCATTGAAAAAATGGTTTGTTAATTTTTGTTTATTTGTGTGGAAAAAAATGATTTGTTTATACTTTTTTATTATTTTATTATTAAATAATAATGAATATTGTTGATATTAATACTGCATTATTTAAATACATAAATAATTTAAACAAACGTAATGTTATATATTCGAGTAATATTGCAACAATTATTAGGATTGATGAAAATTACATTAACAGTAAAAATAAGAAAATATTAAATATTTACAGAAATTATTTGAATCAAAAGAATTTGTCAATAATCATAAAATGTATAAAATACAACATAAAAATAACACCAATATTATATATTCTTTGTCATGACGATATTGAAGGATTAATTAATGAATCATGTATATATGGAAATATATCCATGTTTGAATTGATTGATAAATACTTTAATATTAATAAAAATGCATTTTTATATAGAATCAGTTTCTTATTCAATTGTGGTCACATGAACATGATTAAATATTTACATAAACATATTGTCTTGATAAACCTTAATTTTAGTTTTGATAACATTATAGAATGGCATTCAGAGAGGGAAACTTTACTTGTCATAATTAAATTTTTGCATAAACGTATCGGATTAAATAAAATAGATGTACATGTCATGCGTAATGTTATAAAATATGTTGTTCAATTTGGTCGTGTCGATGAAATCAAATATTTGCACAGAAAATTGGAACTCGGAAAAAAAGATTTTGACAGCGTCGAAAAAACATATGAATGGTCATGCAAATATAATAAATTAGATATTCTAAAATATTTACATACGCACATTAAATTACCATTTCGATCGTGTAATAATACGGCATGTTACAAGGCATGTGGTAGAAAAGGTAATTTACATATAATTAAATATTTACATAAAGATCTTAAACTGCACAAAAGTGATTTTCAATTACATGAAAATAGAGCATGCAGAGCTGCTTGTTATTATGGACACCTTGATATAGTTAAATATTTACATGAATTTATTGGATTAAACAAAAGTGATTTTCAATCACTTTTTGGTGAATCTTTGCACAATGCATGTAAAAATGGAGATTTACAAATTGTTAAATATTTATGTGAAACTGTTGGATTAACAATGGAAAATTTTTTAGCAAATGATTCATGGTATAATGTATGTTTTGATGTATGTTATAATGGACATTTACATATTGTTAAATATATTTGTGAAGAAGTTGGATTGACTAAAACACATTTTTTGTCAGGATATGATTATGCGTTTCGCGGTGCATGCATTCGTAATCATGTTAATGTGGTTAAATATTTACATTTAACACTTAAAATAAACAGAGAAGATATTTTGTGTAAAAATAGTTGTATAAGTGGAGATTTTGAAGTTGTTAAATATTTATGTGAAGAAATGCAATTTGTAAAAAAAGATTTTTCGTGATAAAAACACTTACTTTAAATTGTTTATAAAAAAATGAAATATATTTATTGTTAACATTAAAATAACTATATGCAAAACATTAATGAATATAGTTGATTTAAGATGTTGTCTTACTAAATTTAACAATAATATATATAACCGTCATATATCTTGTGTAAGTAATGTGTCACATTGGATTAATATTAACGAACATTATATTAATAATTTGAATAAAAAAATAATTAATAATTATAATATTTTTTTAAACCAAAGAAATGTTAACATAATTGTAAAATGTATTGAATTCAAAATAAATATCGTTCCTGTATTATATCAATTTACTTACAATATTATTGAATTAATAATATTTAAAACATTTAAATACAATAACATTAAAATGTTAAAATTACTTAGAAATTACATATTTATTGATTGTAATTTTCGTGTTGGTAATGTATATATTTCAGGTTATATGAAATGTATATCTATAATCAAATATTTACACAAAGAAAAATTATTATCAAACAAATCACATTATACAGATATTTTTGAAAATTCTTGTATTAACGGAAATATAAGTCTTGTTAAATTTATACATAAACAATGTGTTTTGGAAAATAAAGAATTACAAATAGAATATTTTATATGTGCGACAATTTGTATGAGTGGATACACAAATGTCATTAAATATTTACATAAAATTGTTGGATTAACAAAAATACATTTTCAAAATAATAATCAATCAACACTTGGTATTACATGTTCATATGGTAAATTTGATGTTGTTAGATATTTGCATATGGAACTTGGATTCGATAAATATGATTTTAAAAAAAACGAAAATTATGCATGTAGACAAGCTTGTAGTGGCAAGCATAATAACATTGTCAAATATTTACATAGATATGTTGGATTAACAAAAGAAGATTTTCGGTCATTTAACAATGAGTCATGTAGAACGGCTTGTCTTTCTAATAATATAGATCTTGTAAAATATTTACATGTTGATGTTGGATTAACAAAAGAAGATTTTGAGTCGTTTTATAATCAAGTACCTGTATTATTATGTGAATATGGATATATTGAAGTTGTTGAGTATTTGCATAAATTTATTGGTTTTACGAGAGATAATTTTAAAAGAGCCATTTTTCAAATGTGTAAATATCGTAATAATAACAGTATTGACATAATTAAATATTTACATGTTGATATTGGATTAACAAAAGAAGATTTTGAAGTGAATGATAATATTTTGTATAAAAATGCACTTGAAAATAAATTTTATGACATTGTGGATTATTTAATACAAAAAGTTGGTATTTATCAAAAAAATTGATAAGTTAAGACTAAAATATACTTATATGTATTATATGTAATTAAATGTCTATGTTTAAGTTATTAGGAGGTGATCTTAATTCATCGAGTACACATAAAACATATGAGAATGAGAAACAAACATGGACTGAAAAGTTCAGACCCGATACCCTTGACGATATTAAAGGTCATGATACTATTGTTCGTGCATTTAAAATAAATTTGCAAAATAAATATTTACCACATACATTGTTATATGGAAGTTCCGGAACTGGAAAAACATCCATTATAACTGCATTTGCTAAAGAATTATATGGTGATAAATATGGAATGATGGTTACGGAAATAAATGCTTCATTACAAAGAGGTATAGAAGTTGTTAGAGAATCTATAACGTCATTTTGTTTGACTTTGCCACCATTTATTGGTAAAGATGATCCCCAATTTAAATTAATAATATTGGATGAAGTTGATTCAATGACTACAATAGCACAGGGAGCATTAAGACATATTATTGAAAAATATACATCGAATGTTAGATTTTGTTTGATATGTAATAATATTGATAAGATAAATAAAGCAATTGTTTCGAGATGCACAACATTTCGTTTTTTGCCATTGGATAGGAATATAGTGAAAGAAAAACTTATATCGTTATGTGATTCTGTTTGTATGGAGATTGAAGATGATAAAGTTATTGAGAATTTAATAAATTTGACAAACGGTGATATGCGAAAATTAATTAACATGATATATACTTTTTATATAAAAGATACAAAAGTATTATCAGAGGGTCTAATATATGAAAATTATAGATACCCATCAAAAGAAATGATGAATGTTATTCACGATTTATTGTTCAAATCCAAATCATTGGATTATATGAGAATTGAATTTGATAAATTCATGAAAATGAATGAACTGGATTTATTAGTTGTAATAAATGAATTAACAAATACTATCAGGGAAAAAATGTGTAAAGACAAAGACAATATTAATTATGATTACTTGATAACTAATTTGGCAATAATTGAAAATAGTCTGACTAAATATCCACAACGTAAAATTACTATAAATGCAATATCGTCTGTATTTTATTTGTCTGTCAATAAATAAAGGTAATTAAACAATGTTTATATCTAATTCAATAACACCATTACAATAACCAGTGTAATGATTATTATGTTTACATAAATTATTTAATGTTTCTTGATATATATCAGAAAATATTTTAGTCCAATCTGATTTATTTGAATAATAATTATATTCATAACCATATCCATACGATTCAGAATATACACATGAAACTATATTTAATATGTCTTCATTATGTAATTTGAGTAACAATTCATAAACACTTGATGCTGAATATATATTTGTTGATAATTTAAGATTGGAACCATACCATTTATTATCTAAACATTCTTTTATATCATCAATGTCGGTTTTTAAATTTGATACAGTGTCATCCGTGATAACTAAATAATGTTTTGGTTTAATTAATGAGTATTCATTTGCTAATTTTGTAAGTTCATTAATAATATCATTTACATGATTTGAGTCATATTTAAGTTTTGGATCGTAATATAGCACCATTATTAATTGTGGTGCAAATAAATTTAGAATTATTGACGTAATAAATAATTATTATCATTAATTTGATATAGTCTGAATAAAGACGATATTTATTTGTGAATTATTATCATTGATATAGTCTACACAAAGACAATATTTAGATATAAATTGTCATCATCAATTAAATATAGTCTGCATAAAACGATATTTAGATACAAATGATTGTTGTTGATTAAATATAGTCCGCACAAAGACGATATTTATTTGTAAATGATAGTTATTACTTGAATATAGTCTGCACAAAGACGATACTTATTTGTAAATGATAGTTATTAATCAAATGTACTCCGCACAAAGACGATATTTATTTGTAAATAATCATCATCAATTAAATATAGTCTGTACAAAGACGATATTTAGATACAAATGATTGTTATTAATTTAATATAGTCTGTACAAAGACGATATTTATTTGTAAATGATAGTTATTAATCAAATGTACTCCGCACAAAGACGATATTTATTTGTAAATAATCATGATCAATTAAATATAGTCTGTACAAAGACGATATTTAGATACAAATGATTGTTATTAATTTAATATAGTCTGTACAAAGACAATATTTATTTGTAAATCATTATTTTTAATTTAATATAGTTCGCACAAAGACAATATTTAGATACAAATGATTGTTATTAATTTAATATAGTTCGCACAAAGACAATATTTAGATACAAATGATTGTTATTAATTTAATATAGTTTGTACAAAGACGATATTTTGATACAAATGATTGTTATTAATTTAATATAGTTTGTACAAAGACGATATTTTGATACAAATGATTGTTATTAATTTAATATAGTTTGTACAAAGACGATATTTATTTGTAAATAATTATCATCAATTAAATATAGTCCTCACAAAGACGATATTTAGATACAAATAATTATTATGAATTAAATATAGTCCGTTCAAAGACGATATTTAGATACAAATAATTATTATGAATTAAATATAGTCCGTTCAAAGACGATATTTAGATACAAATAATTATTATGAATTAAATATAGTCCGTTCAAAGACGATATTTAGATACAAATAATTATTTTTATATAGTCCGTACAAAGACGATATTTAGATACAAATGATTGTTATTAATTAAATGCACTCCGCACAAAGACGATATTTAGATACAAATGATTGTTATTAATTAAATATAATCCGCACAAAGACGATATTAAGATACAAATGATTGTTATTAATTAAATATAGTCCGCACAAAGACGATATTAAGATACAAATGATTGTTATTAATTAAATATAGTCCGCACAAAAACGATATTTAGATACAAATAATCATCATTAATTAAATATAGTCCGCACAAAGACGATATTAAGATACAAATGATTGTAATTAATATAGTCCGCACAAAGACGATATTTAGATACAAATAATCATCATCAATTAAATATAGTCCGCACAAAGACGATATTTAGATACAAATGATAATTATTAATTAAATATAGTCCGCACAAAGACAATATTTATTTGTAAATGATAATTATTAATTAAATATAGTCCGCACAAAGACAATATTTATTTGTAAATGATAGTTATTAATTAAATATAGTCTGCACAAAGACAATATTTATTTGTAAATGATAATTATTAATTAAATATAGTCCGCACAAAGACAATATTTATTTGTAAATGATAACAAACATTAATTATTAATTAAATATAGTCCGCACAAAGACAATATTTATTTGCAAATTGTTACAAACATTCATTATTAACTTAATATAGTCTGAACAATAATATTTAGGTATAAATATTCATTATTATCTTAATATAGTCCAAAAATAATAACGTTTAGGTAATAATATTAATTGTTTAGTTAAATATTAAGATTCAGAAAATATTCATTATCATGTAAAGAAGATGCGGATGTTTTTGTACACATATCTTTATGTGAATAAAAAATTGATCAATGAGTTTTTGATTCATTTACAAATTTTATTACATCATTCAAATCATTTTCACGAGCCATTGTACATGCTGTACAATTATCATTTGTTTGGAAATCTTGTTTTGTAAATTTAATTTTTTGAAATAAATATTCAATAATATTGACATGACTATTTCTGAAAGCGTTTTTATATGCTGAATTATTATTTGATTGAAAATCTTGTTTTGACAATTTAACTTCTTGATGTAAATATTTAATAACATCAATATGACCATAATAACAAGCCCATCTACATGCATAATTATCATCTGATTGAAAATCTTGTTTTGACAATCCAATTTCTTGATGTAAATATTTAATGACATCAATATGACCATTTACACAAGCCCATCTACATGCATAATTATCATATAATTGAAAATCTTTTTTTGTTAATACAATTTCTTGATGTAAATATTTAACAACATCAATATAACCATTTCGACAAGCCCATTGACATGCATAATTATCATCTGATTGAAAATCTCTTTTTGTTAATTTAACTTCTTTATGTAGATATTTAATAACATCAATATGGCCATTTCCACAAGCCCATCGACACGCATAATTATTATCTGATTGAAAATCTCTTTTTGTTAATTTAACTTCTTTATGTAGATATTTAATAACATCAATATGGCCATTTCCACAAGCCCATCTACATGCATAATTATCATATAATTGAAAATCTATTTTTGTTAATTTAACTTCTTTATGTAGATATTTAATAACATCAACATGGCCATTTTCACATGCCAATATACATACACAATTATATTTTGATTGAAAATCTTTTTTTGTTAATCCGATTTCTTTATGCAGATATTTAACAACATCAATATGACCATTTTTACAAGCACATATACATATATCATTATCATCCAATCGAAAATCTTTTATTGTCAATCCAATTTCCCGATGTAAATATTTAACAACATCAATATAACCATAATAACAAGCCCATTTACATGCATAATTATTATCCGATTGAAAATCTTTTTCTGTTAATTCAATTTCTTTATGTAGATATTTAACAACATCAATATGACCATTTTTACAAGCCCATTTACATACATAATTATTTCTTGATTGAAAAATTTCTTTTGTCAATCCAATTTCTTTATGTAAATATTCGATAACATTTTGAATTTCAAATATTTTTCCTATGTCACACATGTTTGTTTTTATTTTGTCATCAAAAATAACATACTTTGCTACTTTGTTTGGAATTATTTCACAAAAATAATAAGAATCTTTTCTAACTTCTAGCCAATATAAAATATAATCTTGTGTTGTAATATGTATACCATTGATACATTTAATATTGTCAAATTTATTAACAACAAATGTTGTATTTTCACAATACTCGATATCGTAACATTTTAGGTCTTTTGGAAATAGTTTAAATAATCGTTTGCCGTTAATTGTTTTCATAAATTCATCATAATTAAGTATAGACATTGTGTTTGTTAAATAATAGTATACGTATTTATATGGTAATAATTATTTCATTTTTAATTAAAATTATACACAATCTAACGATTGAATCATTAAACTATTAAACCGTTATAAATGAGACTGTGAGACGATATTTATTTGATTAATATTAATATCGTCTAAATCCATGTTTTATCAAATAACGCTTCAACAAGCTTGCGAGCCCATAAGACGATATTTATTTTGTAATTATTAATATCATCCAAATACAAGTTTTATCAAATGATGTTTAATGACGTTTAATGACGCTTCGGCAAGCTTGCGAGCCAATAAGACAATATTTATTTTGTAATTATTAATATAATCCAAATCCAAGTTTTATCAAATGGCACTTTGGCTCGCAAGCTCGTCAATAATACGACATTTATCTTGTAAAAAAGTGCATCAATGATTGACGCTTGGGCGAGCCCATTAGATGCTGAGATTTGGAAAATATTTATTATCATGTAAAAAATGTGCAAAAAAGTGTATCAATGATTGACGCTTGGGCGAGCTTACGAACCCATTAGACGCTGAGATTTGGAAAACATTCATTCCCGTTCAAAAATGTGCAAAAAAAGTGCATCAATGATTGACGCTTGGGCGAGCTTGAAAGCCCAATAGATGCTGAGATTTGGAAAATATTTATCATTGTTTAAAAATGTGCAAAAAAAGTGCATCAATGATTGACGCTTGGGCGAGCTTGCGAGCCCATTAGATGCTGAGATTTGGAAAATATTTATCATTGTTTAAAAATGTGCAAAAAAAGTGCATCAATGATTGACGCTTTGGCGAGCTTGCAAGCCTATTAAATACTAAGATTATGAATATATAAAAATTCATGTGATAATTATAAAGTAATATTATTTTAATAATTATTTATTCATTCTTCTTAAAAAATTATTAATATCCATATTCAAAGAACTCCTATCTATTTCATTTCGTTCATATCTCATTTCCTTAAAATGTAAATAGTGCACTATCCATTTCAATCTGTCATATTCACTCAGCATATTTGCGGGTACTGTTCTAACATCTAAATTCATAAATTCGGTATTTACTTATACATAACAAACAACCATTTTTTTTAACTCAAATATAAACTAATTCATTATTTACATCATGAATATGTTCAGAACATGAGACAACAAACTAAAAAAATTGATTATTAATTATTGTCAAATTAATTATTACATATTTGTAAACCCAATGAATATTGATGCTTTATATAAAGAATTAAGTTACATTATTCCAGATTATGAATTAAAATTATCAAATATAACATCAATGAATAATTATTGCATAACTGTGTATAAGTTATCACTAATTAATGATTATAGATTAGAAGAAGTTATTATCAATTTAAACAACCATGATAAATTAACAATATTAAACATGGCAATTAATTACAACATTAAATCACTTGAACAACTTATATTACTGCACATGAACAATATTGATAATATTATTGAAGATAATGGTCATATTCTTAATTGCAAATCATATGCATATTTATTTGAGAATAACATTATTGGAAAATATTTTGATGAAAATAAATTAAGTGAATTTTTGGAATGGTATGTTATGAATGATAATAATAATGAAAATTTACAATGTTTTAAATTATTTTGTCAACATACTAAATTTAACATTGACTTAATGGTTTCATATTGGAATATAAGTTATGTTCACTATTTTGTAGATGTTGGATTAGCAAATTTACGGAAATATAAATCAATCACCAGATCAATATATCGATATATTGAAGTTTTTGAATATTTTTCACCATCAAAAGATGAAATAGTTAATGATTTAAATAATGATATTATTGAATATATATCCAGTGAAATTTTACCACATATATCAAAATATATTACTGACGAATTATTATATAAAAAACATTACCGTCACTATTTTGATGATATAAAATTATATAATGATGCCATAATACCAGATAATATGTATAATTATATTGATTACAAGACAATTGATGAAAATATATTAATTAAAATGTATCATTTGCAAAAAATCAATATAAATGACTTAATATCCAAGTATTTAGATACACATGATGTAATAAGTGACAAATTACACAAAGAATTAAATTTAAATAACGTGGATATTTCAATGTTTTGGAATAAGTTAATCAATAACATTAATTTAATTGATTCTCCGCAACAACTAAAATATTTACATAAATACATAAAACATCATAATCTTGATATCGTCTCAAAACTAACAATTAATACATTCAAAGATTATTTGAAAATGTTCGAAGTAAATATAAATGACATAATTTCCAATAATTATGAATTTATATTAAAATTGCAAAATTTTGGTGCTATGCATATTAATATAATTACCGATATATTTTATGATATGAATGTTAACGATATGATTAATATTACAACATTTTATTCTAAAAAATTCAAATTTACTTCTCACGCATTAGACCATATAACCTTACGATCTACATATAATGATATCGTCCGTCTTATTGATATAGGAACTAATCGAGTTATTGCTGCAATTAATGATGATGATGAATTTAATTATATAATGACATCAATATCAGAACCAGTTGTACAATTACTAAATATTTGCATTGTTTATGGTAATCAAGAAAAACTCAATAAATTTGCGCAAACAGTTAATATAAATTTATTAACAAAAAATTTGATTACAGGAATGTTTTATAACATTACAATCAAATGTTTAGATTATTTAAATAACAATTCTCTTCTTGACTATAAACTGATCAAGTGTTACGAAGAAATGTTAATTAATAATTTTATTAATAATTTTATCTCTAATAATGACTTCGAGTTAATTAATAATTTTATCTCTAATAATGACTTCGAGTTATTTAAATATTTTATGATACATTTTAATGTTGATATAATGTTAATAAATTGGTGTGAATATAAACACATTGTATTTTTATGTGAAAATCTAAATTATAATTTAACATCATTAAAATCAAATGTAAATATATTGGAATGTATATACAATGACATAGAAT
>Ga0255138_1000045_pt1 | contig 36739 bp, 28 predicted proteins | sample Law_Colum_RepA_8_FD_188545 | JGI IMG/M metagenome (GOLD analysis project Ga0255138, IMG submission 188545) | Freshwater microbial communities from St. Lawrence River, New York, United States - Law_Colum_RepA_8d | ecosystem: Environmental > Aquatic > Freshwater > River | place: USA: New York... | reverse complement strand
GCTTTGGCGAGCTTGCGAGCCGAAAAGACACATAATTTCGGTAAATATTAATATCGTCCGAAAATTTAGTGTCATTAAATGACGCTTCGGCGAGCTTGCGAGCCAATGAGACGATATTTATTTGGTGATTATCAATATCGTCCAAACCCAGGTGTTATTGAATGACGTCTAATGACGCTTCGGCGAGCTTGCGAGCCGAAAAGACACATAATTTCGGTAAATATTAATATCGTCCGAAAATTTAGTGTCATTAAATGACGCTTCGGCGAGCTTGCGAGCCGATAAGACACATAAATTTGATAAACATCAATATCGTCCAAAAATTTAGTTTCATTAAATGACGCTTTGGCGAGCTTGCGAGCCAATGAGACGATATTTATTTGGTAATTATCAATATCGTCCAAACCCAGGTGTTATTAAATGCCGTCTAATGACGCTTCGGCGAGCTTGCGAGCCGAAAAGACACATAAATTTGGTAAATATTAATATCATCTAAAAATTTAGTTTCATTAAATGACGCTTCGGCGAGCTTGCGAGCCAACGAGACGATATTTATTTGGTGATTATCAATATCGTCCAAACCCAAGTGTTATTAAATGACGTCTAATGACGCTTCAGCGAGCTTGCGAGCCAATGAGACGATATTTATTTGGTGATTATCAATATCGTCCAAATCCAAGTGTTATTAAATGACGTCTAATAACGCTTAAGCTCGCAAGCTTGCTTATAAGACGATATTTTATTTGGTGATTATTAATATCGTCCAAATCCAAGTGTTATTAAATGACGTCTAATAACGCTTAAGTGAGCTTGCGGTCTTATAAGTTGACAAACTGCCTATAATACAATATTAAATATTGTTTCATATATTTTCATATAATATTTTCATATAATATTTTACCATACATACGATGTGCTGTATATTGTAAAAAAAATTGACACCCAGAAGTGCCTGAGAATTTCAGTTATACAGTAATAGTACGCGATTATTGATTGTTTCTTGAATCATCTTCAAAAAGCCTTCACAACATACTCAAACCATGTCTTATCCTTCTGTTGTTGCTTTCAACACACCTGTCAACGGCCAATCGTGGGCCTCGATCATGAGCTTGGGTGCAGCTCATGGCGCTATTATCATTGGACAAATTCAAAAGTACGTGTTCCATTCGTCACTGTCCAAGCAAGTCATGAAAACCGATTCGTATTTCGAGTGGTTGTCTGGAACGATCACGAAAAACTATGTTTCGGTTCTTGGAGACTTGTTGACACACAACGTTTTCGATGGAGTCCATGTATTTTGGATCTCGGCTGATTCCAACACAGTTTCCAACTTTGTTGCAGAATTGAATGGAATTTTGAGATTTTATGGGGACATTGACTGCAAGGTTATCAGTGGTCCCCAATTCTGTTGGGTTCCAAACACTGCTGGCCATGTCCACACACCATATGCTCTTCCCAACAATTTCGTTGCAGAACCTGTTGACGAGACTGTTACCAAGCCTGTCGTCGAGATATCATTTGCGAGATCTTTTTCCAAGTCCGAGTCTGTCATCGAAATTCCATTCGATTCTGAAACAAAGTTATATTCCGAAAGACCGATTGTTGCCGAAATTCCATTCGATTCCACAACAAAGTTATTTTCTGGAAGACCAACTGTCACAGAGCCCGATACCAAGCCTGTTGCCGAGCCAGTTGTTGACGAAACTACCGACAAGCCAGTTGTTAACAGGACTAAACCAGCTCATTGGACAACTGTTGTTCAAAAAGAAAAGGCATCAGGCAAACCACAAAGAGTTGTTGCACCACTTGAGCGTCCCACCAAGGACAAGTCAACAACCAAGCAGCAAAAAGTTGCTGCACCCACCACATCCAAGGTAGCAGCACCAATCGAACGTCCAGTGAAAGAATCTGGCAAACTTGATCCCAAGTTCAAGTTCGTGGCATTTGCAGTTGTTACCTATGGCGACGACAGATTGAATCTGTCGAAATTCGAGGGATACAAGTTGGTGGAAGTCGATGAATATATGCATTATAATATCGAGCAATTGGATGAAAAGAATCCCATCAAGCAATTGCTCAGTGATGTTTTTGTCAGAGACAATCAAAACTTATTCATTGCTGTGATTCCAGTTGATCAGTTCGAAAGCAGAAATGCTGAGAATCCAATGGACAGGAAACTGTGGGCGACCGAGTTCAAGTCCAAGATCAGTCTGATTCAAGAGCAATTTAGAAAGGTATATGATGTCTATGTGAGAACTCACTTGATGACCCACGAAGTTGCATTGTGAATGTGATTAGGGACTATATATAGCATATAACAGGGAAATATTTTGTTTATAATGATTTTTATTGTGTATTTGTGTTATTTTCTTTATATAAAAAAATGAATTAATATTGGTTTATTAATATAACTTTTTAATATTAATTAAATGTCTAATTGGTATCCAGATGATAATGACAATGCAATAATAGAGGAATACGAACAAGAATTAAATATTAACACTAACAAACAATCGTTTTCTGATGTTGTTCTTCCAGAAACTATAACCAATAAATTATATATGTATCAATATCATCACACATATAATATAATTACATCATTACGTAAAAATAATACGGCTCTTGATGCATCAGTACCAGGAACAGGAAAGACATATGTAGCCTTAGCCGTATGTAAGGCATTAAACTTACGTCCATTTATTATATGCCCATATAGTATTATTTATAAATGGAATGAAATATGTTCTGAATATAATATTGAACCATTAAAAGTGACAAATTATGAATCAGTTATTAAAGCTAAAAAAAATAATGATTATTTATATTTCAATGAGGACAGTGAAAAAAAACCCTACACGTGGAAATTACCCAAAAATGGAATATTAATTATTGATGAGGCACACAAATGTAAATCAATTAAAACATTAATTGGAAGATTAATGTTATGTGCAAAAGATGATAAATGTAAAATATTATTATTGTCAGCGACAATATGTGATAAACTAAGAGATTTTATTCCATATGGATATGTTTTAGGATTATATAATAAATTAAGAGAAGGTAAAGGATATGTATCACATATTAATGGTTTACAAAAGAAAGAATTTAGTAATGCAAATGTATTACATAGACAGATATTTCCCAAATATGGATCAATGATGACATTTGACGATATGAAAAATTATTCGGATTTTAAAGAGAATCAAATATGTGTAGAATGTTATAAGTTATCATCAACAGACAGAGAAAAGATTAATGATGCATATGAGAAAATAGAAAAAACTAAATTAGCAATTGAAGAATTAAATGAACAAAGACAAATGGTTGAATTATTTAAGGTGCCAATAATCATTGAAAATTTATTGAGTTATTATTCATGTAATTATTATACTGCTATATTTGTTAATTATATCAATACTCATGATAAGATATGTAAAACATTAGATAAAAAGAAAATATCTTATGCAAAAATTATAGGTGGCCAATCAAAAGATGAAAGACAAGAAAATATTGACAAATTCCAGAATAATGAAGTGAATGTTATAGTTTGCATGATACAATCTGGTGGAGAATCAATCAGTTTACATGATACTGAAGGTGATGCACCTAGAAGAGCAATTATATCACCTTCATGGTCAAGTATTGAATTAAAACAAACATTAGGACGTGTTTATAGATCTGGAAGTAAGTCTAATTGTATACAGAAAATAATATATATTGCAAATACGTGTGAAGAAAGAATATATGAAACAATAAAGAATAAAATAAAATTAGGAGATCAAATTACTGATGGTGATTTAACTGCTGTAATTTGCAAAACAAAAATGATGAAATAATATTGTAATTTATTTATTTAGAAAATATTTCGCGAAAATAATAATGTGATCTGTAATTTGGATTTGACACTCCAATTTTATCATGCAAATATTTAACAACATCAAAATAATCGTGATGAAACTTAACAAATGGAAAATCTACATATGATTGAAAATCATCTTTTGTAAAATTCATTATTTTGTGCAAATATTTCACAATTTCCATGTGTCCATTTATACAAGTCCACATACATGATAAATTATTATCTGATTGGAAATCTTGTTTTGTTAGTCCAACTTTTTCACATAAATATTTGACAATATTTACACTACCTCCAAAACACGCGAAAGTTGATGCACAATTATAATCGGATTCAAAATCTTGTGCCGATAACTTAACTGATTGGTGTAACCATTTGATTATATTTAATTGATGTTCTTCACAAGCCATAGAACACACGTTATTATCAGTTGTTAAAAAATCTTTATTTGTAAATTTGATGTGTTTGTGTAAATATTTAATGATGCCAATATTGTCATTACAATAACTAGTATTTATGAATTTAATTAATTTATTTTTGTTGAGTTTAACATATTTACCAATTATTTTTAACATTTCAATATTTTTATATTCAAATATTTCTTCAATTAATATGTTGATATTAATATATGATAATTTATATATTATAGGTATGATGTTGATTTTGATTTTGATACATTTTAATATAATATGTATATTCGTTCGATTTAAGAATTGTTTGTATTTATTAAGTATGTGTTTATTTCTTAAATTTACTTGTTTGTAACTAATATTGATATAATATGTAATGTTGTTATTGTATGAAATATGTCTGTTGTTTTTGTTATTTGTAAATTTTCGCGAAACTGTAATAATATCTACAATGTTCATGATTTGTCTATTAATAATACAAAATAATGTGATATTTTTAATTCAATTTTTTGCAAAATAACATCTAAATATTTATTCATAACCAGAAAAAATCATTATTTATGTATTGAATACATGATAAACAAATATTATTTTCTGAAATTAATTAATGTTTATTGAATCAATGATAAATGACAATAAAAACATGATTATTGTTTTTTGACGACAAAATTCAACAAATAATATTGAAAGATTAAGGAATTATTTTTCCGTAAAATTAATTTCAATTGATTGAATTAAGTAAACAATAATTATTTTTAACAATCATTAAATAAATAAATAATAAAAAAACTCAATTATTACAGAAATAATTATTGTTAAGTAAATAAATATTTTGTAAAGGGGGGTCGAAACGACCCCCCTTTACGGAAATATTTAATACAGTTGGGGTTATGTTTAACGAAAATGTTAAGTAAATAATATTTTTTTGTATAATTATATAATGGCAAATGTTTCTACAAATATTTTGGGAGAAGAATATTTTGATTATGACACCAACACTAAAATACATGTTGTTATTAATGATGACTATGAACCATTATTTAATGCATTAGATTGCACGCGAGCATTAGAATATAGTGATTCAAAACAAGCAATTAGAAAACATATACCAGATGAATATAAAATTTCACACAAATATTTTAATTACATACAAGGAAATGGCACAAATGCTCATCCACACAGTATATATATAACTGAATCTGGATTTTATATGTTATTATTTAATTCTGAAACACTCAAAGCAAAAGAATTTAAGAAATGGGTTGTTGAGAAAGTATTGCCAACCATTAGAAAATATGGGTTTTACAAATTGAATAAAATTCATGATCAAGAAATGAATAATTTACGTCTTAATTTAACTAATTTAACACAAAAACTTCAATTTGAAAACGAAAAAATTAAAGAAAAAAATAATGAGCTTAATAAAGATAAAACTTTACTCGAAAAAGAAATTTTAATTGTTAAAGAGACATTAGATAATATTAAAACAGATTATTATAAGTTAAAAAAAATGTCGGACAAACTGCAATATCCAGATGAAGGCGTATGTTATGCACGTTTTGTTGAGAATCATCCATTTGAAAAAAACAAAATAAGATTTAGATTAGGAAGAACAAACACATTAACTGCAAGAATGAATGTATACAAAACACACACATTTACCCAAAATGATATTATTGCTATGAGAAAAACAGATGATCCATTTTTATTGGAAAAATGTTTAAAATTATATCTCAAAAAATATCAAGTTGTTAAAAATCGTGATTTTTATGAGTGTACATATAAACAATTAATGGATGTGTTTGACACTAAATGTTTTGATTGTATGGAATACAATTCTGAATAAAATTCATTTGTTACAAATAATAAATGAATATCATATCAGGTGTGAATAGCTTTGCAGAATATACATTGTGCTTCACGTAATTTATCCAAACAAGTCTTACATATTGAATGATCATTATTATTGCAACAAATTGGTTTGTGAGTTAATATATTTTCTTCAAAGCATATATTACATGTATTATTAGAATCATTCGGCATATAATTTCTTTCAATAATATCAGGTGTATATGGATTATTAATTATTGGATTGTAATCATTTAATAAATCATCAACTAAAGACATTACATTGCGTATACTTTCTGACGGACGATAATCTCCTTCTTGACTCGAAGTAAATGAATAATTTGTTCCATATGATATGCTTCCAAATAAATGTGATATGACAATTGCATCAAATATAAGTGTGCGCCATTCAGAATTATCATCGTCTGATGAAAAATCGCCTCTTGACAAACTAATATATGTCGGTTCAGTAATAACAAGTTCATTACTTCTAACAAACCATTCATCATTTCTTGACGGCATAGGCATCGTTCGAATTGGCCTATATATTGACACTTCATCAGATAGATTTTGATTAATATCAATTCGACTCATACTTCTAGGCAATGGTGTATATCTCATATAATTATTGAATGCGTTTTGAAGTAGTCTCATGATTTGTCTTTTCATATTTTCATCCTGAATTGAATTATATTGATTGATCATCATATCAATATAATTGCTACGAACAGTAAGTTGGTTTGTCATTTTTTAAAACAAAAATAGTCGCGTACTAGTAATGTTTAACTGATTATCCTAAACAATTATTATCATCAATTTTTTTATAAAATAGTGTATATTTTACCATTTTTTTATTTTTACAACCAATTAATAACATATCATCATTAATATGATAAACAATTTTTATCAAAAAAACAGAATTTAATTCCACTAGTTGCATTCCAAAATGACATAATTGCTATAAGAAAAACAGATGATCCATTTTTATTGGAAAATGTTTAAAATTATATCTTAAAAAAAACCAAGTTGTTAAAAATCGTGATTTTTATGAGTGTACATATGAACAATTAATGAATGTGTTTGGTACTAAATGTTTTGATTGTGTGGAATACAATTTTGAATGAATATCATATATGAATAGCTTTGCAGAATATACATTGTGCTTCACGTAATTTATCCAAACAAGTCTTATATATTGAATAATCATTATTATTACAACAAATTGGTTTGTGAGTTAATATATTTTCTTCGAAGCATATATTACATGTATTATTAGAATCATTTTGCATATAATTTCGTTCAATAACATCAGGTGTATATGGATTATTAATTATTGGATTGTAATCATTTAATAATTCATTTACTTAAAGAATGAAATATTCCTCCTGATGGAAGATAATTTTCTTCTGGGTTTAGAGAAAATGAATAATAAAATGTGCCAGTTGGGTATGCTCTAAATGCATTAAATAACCGTGTGTGCCATAAATAATCCATGTGTGCCTCATAGTCTAGGAAAAAATCGTCTGGTGAAAAACAGTTTCTGGACGAACTACTATATCTCGGTTCAGTAAAAAGAACAAGTTCATTATTTTCATTATTTCTTGAAGGTATATGCATTGTTCGAATTGGTCTAGATATTGACACTTCATTTGATAGATTATGATTGATATCGATTCGACTCATACTTCTAGGCAATGGTGTATATTTTATATAATTATTAAATGCGTTTTGAAGTAGTCTCATGATTTGTCTCTTCATATTTTCATCTTGAATTGAATTATATTGATTGATCATCATATCAATATAATTGTTACGAATAGTAAGTTGGTTTGTCATTGGATAGTCGCGTGTTAATAATAATTAACTAATTATTATTAATACAATTATTATTATCAATTTTTTTTAATAAAATCGTATATATTTTACGATGTTTTTATTTTTGCAAATATTAATTAATATATAATTGTTGATATAATATTTTTTTTCACAATTATTAATTTCGTCCGGATATTTCTCTGAAAATATTTAATCATTAATGTATCTCGAAACAAATGTATTGATATTTGATGAAACGTCATTTTGCGAATTTTAGATTTGGACGACATTAATAATTACCAAATAAATATTGTCTTATCGGCTCGCCGAAGCAACATTCAATGACCATGAAAATTTGGACGATATTAATGTTTACCAAACAAACATCGTCTTTTCGGCTCGCAAGCTCGCCGAAGCGTCATTTAATGACCATGAAAATTTGGACGATATTAATAATTACCAAATAAATATCGTCTTTTCGGCTCGCAAGCTCGTCGAAGCGTCATTGAACGGTGTCCAATTAAAACCAAGATTTGGACGATATTAATGTTCACCAAATAAATATCGTCTTATCGGCTCGCAAGCTCGCCGAAGTGTTACTGAACGGCATTTAATGAAATTTAGATTTAGACGATATTAATAATTACCAAATAAATATCGTCTTATCGGTTCGCAAGCTCGCCAAAGCGTCACTGAGCAGCATCAATAAAACTTGGATTTGGACGATATTGATAATTACCAAATAAATATCGTCTTATCGGCTCGCAAGCTCGCCGAAGCATCATTAGATGTCATTCAATGAAACCTAGATTTGGACGATATCAACATTTGCCAAATATTTGTGTCTTATCGGCTCGCAAGCTCGCCGAAGCGTCATTGAACGTCATTTAATGAAACTTAGATTTGGACGATATTAATAATTACCAAATAAATATCGTCTTATCGGCTCGCAAGCTCGCCGAAGCGTCATTGAACATCATTTAATGAAACTTAGATTTGGACGATATTAATAATTACCAAATAAATATCGTCTTATCGGCTCGCAAGCTCGCCGAAGCATCATTAGATATCATTCAATGAAACCTAGATTTAGACGATATCAACATTTGCCAAATATTTGTGTCTTATCGGCTCGCAAGCTCGCCGAAGCGTCATTAGATGTCATTCAATGAAACTTGGATTTGGACGATATTGATAATTACCAAATAAATATCGTCTTATCGGCTCGCAAGCTCGCCGAAGCGTCATTAGATGTCATTCAATGAAACTTGGGTTTGGACGATATTGATAATTACCAAATAAATATCGTCTTATCGGTTCGCAAGCTCGCCAAAGCGTCACTGAGCAGCATCAATAAAACTTGGATTTGGACGATATTGATAATTACCAAATAAATATCGTCTTATCGGCTCGCAAGCTCGCCGAAGCGTCATTAAGAATTGTTCAATAAAACTAGAATTTGGACGATATCAACATTTGCCAAATATTTGTGTCTTATCGGCTCGCAAGCTCGCCGAAGCGTCATTAAGAATTGTTCAATAAAACTAGAATTTGGACAATATTAATAATTACCAAATAAATATCGTCTCATCGGCTCGCAAGCTCGCCGGAGCGTCACTGAACGGCGTCCAATTAAAACCAAGATTTGGACGATATTAATGTTTACCAAATAAATATCGTCTTATCGGCTCGCAAGCTTGCCGAAGCGTCATTGAACATCATTTAATGACGCTTATATTTGGACGATATTAATGTTTACCAAATAAATATTGTCTTATCGGCTCGCAAGTTCATAAGACACAAATATTTTGTAAACATTAATATAATCCAAATACTGTTCCGAAAATATTTAATTATTATTGATATGGTACATGAAGTGTATTTAATATTATCTTGTGTTTTAATAATTATTAAAACAATTGATTTTTTATCTTTAACAGAAAACTACATTATTTAGTAAATGAATACATATGATCTTACTGAGAAATTAACATCTATTATTGTCCAATTATGTAAAATGAAAACTGAATTAAAAAAATTGGATTATAATTCAAAATTATCTCATGAAGTTAATACTCTAATTACACGTGCACATGCTTTATTTGATGATATTGATGAAGAAGATATAAATATATTAGAGATGATATCTGATGATGTAATATCTGATGTTTTATTATTATCAATGGGACAAAATCCAAAGATATCACCATCTGATTTTTTTGTAGGAAATACATTATTTGTATTTTCTTCTTTCGAAAATTGCAAATCGAGATTAAGATATAGTTTATATCTTTATTTAAAATCAATGTTCGAAAATTGTAGTGATTGGAAAATAATTAACAACACAAAATCAGCCAATATATCACTTATATTTAACAATAATAATTATATTGTAACGATTAACATAAATCAAGATACTGGATATATAGTTTATTATATTGATTCTTCATAACTAAGAAGTTCTTCATTTATTTTTTTAAATGATTCGTTTATAGCTAATGTCATTTTATCATTATCAATTGGTTTCAAGAATTCAATAACTTCATAACAACTTTTATAAATCATATCAATCAAAAAATTGTCAATTATATTTTCTTTATGTTCTTCCAAATTGTATATATCAAATATATATTTTAATATTTCCACATTATTTTTACGACAGGCATTTCCAACAATTATATAATCATACATCAAACAATGTGATGATATTTTATTTTTTTTATGTAAATACATAATCTTATTGAAATCATCTGTGCAATTTTCATATAAAACATTAATATATAATGACATATACACATATCTTATTCTATATTTGTCAGTAATTTTGGATAATTTAATCAAATGATTATATTTAATTGTATTATTAATTAACCAGGTAAATTGCATAATTGACTTAATCATAAAATTAAAATCAACAACCATATCCATTTTATTCATAAATTCTTCAATATATTCAATTATTATATGAGATTTATACATTCCTGCTTTATGTAATATTTTCCATATATGTTCGTCAGTAAAATATTCATTAAATTTATTAAATAAGTAATCAAATACCTCATAATTATTCCTAATAATTATATCATTAATACAATTAAACACATCTGTAAAAATAATGTCAAATTTCTTGAGTGTAGAAACACTACCTCTAGAAAATAATTGATTTAATACATATGTATCTCTAATTTCTTTAATGTCCATGAATTTACTAAAATCGTCTTGCATTAATTGTAAAATTATAATTTTTATTTCATCGACATAATTAATTCATTTTTTATAAACATTCAAGCATATTATCATATGTGGCAATTACATTATTCATATATTTAATATCGTCTTTATCAACTTTTATAACATTTACTTTACCTTTTTCCAGACTATATTTATTATTTAATCTATCATCTTGAGAATCTATTGCATAAATATTATATTTTCTGTTCCTAAGCCGTAACAAATGTATATCCTTAAATAATTCAACATTATCATTATTTTTATCATAAATAATAACAACATTTGGAAAATTATTAGAAATAATTTTTTCATTCAATATAATCACATCTTTTAATTTCTTAAGCAATGTAATATTTTCATGAGAATTAGGAATTGATTTTTTAAGCTCTTTATACAGCTCTTTTTGTAGATTATATTGGATAATCAATTCATCATAATTATCAATATTCTTGTCGAAATTATCAAATGATTTGATTAAATCATTAATTAACATATAAAACATATAAATAAAATAAAAAAATAATTGTATAAAAATTATTACATTAACTTATCATCAAATATTTTCTTGGTGATTTTATGTAATTTTTCTCGTTCATGTTCATCTTTTGACAAAAATGAAAACATATGACATTTCATTAAATTATTAACATCCGTAAATTCTAATTTTGTAATATCATCCGATATTTTCAATGCATACACTCTTCCATTATTTCTAGTTTTAATATCTGCACATAATGGTAATTCAATCATATTTGCTGATATCCATTTTGCATTATGTGATGATATATGAACATTCCTAAATAGTTTATTCATTTCATATGTCATAGCTTTACATACTTGGTTATAATTCTTTTCTGAAGTAATACATGTCAACGAATTAGGTTCAATTGCTACAATGTCATTAGAATTTAATATTAATTTATTATTAACATATTTACTAGGAATGTTATATTCTTCATTTAATACAATTGACAATAAGTGATACACTGCATTTGCCCTATTTTGTGATGGTGATATATCAATTATATTACCACCGTTTTTATTATCTATCTTTTCAAATGTTCTTAAAACTCTAGATCCTCGTGATAACCATACTATTTTATGACTACTTTCATTTACATTAAATCCTCTGTTTTTTAATGTAGTAAATATTTCTTCATAATTAGGAACACGTATATTTTGATTGGTCAAAATCGAGTATTTTTTTGCAAATAAAACTGATTCTATTGCAACAATGTCTTTTGACATTGAAAATGTTGATTCTGTGATATTTTCCATTGATAATTGAATTAATTATGTCATATTTTCTTAAATGATTATATTTCAATTTTTTTGATGACATTGATTACAATAATTACAACTACCACCGATACGTTTTGGCATTATTTCAGACATACCCTCTTTTTTCCCATCCAATATAATTTTTGGATTTCCAAAATAATGATGTATAACTAATAAAATTATTAATCCAAAAAATATAGACAATATAATATTGTACATGTGATCAGTATCTTTATCAATCATTATATTATTTATCGTTTTATTATAATATTCGGTTTGGCTGACAATATATACAATATTACCAATCCAATAAATATTGTTAGTAATACATAATTCCATAATATTTCCATTTTATATATAATATGAATGACGATATAATTGTTAATGTTAACATAAAAAAAATACAAAAGAAAAAAAATGAAATATACCAAAAAATAAATAAAATTATTACCAGTATTCATGGTAATACAGAAATAACTTGTTGGAAACAATAAGGACAATGAATTATATTTTTATTTCTTGCCAATTCATTTTCTAAAAATACTTTCGTGCAATCAATACAAAATGCATGACGACACTTGAACATGTAACTGGGATTTTTTGTATTTAAGCAAACCGGACAGCTTATTTTCATTTTTGTAAATAATTTAAATTGAAATCCGAATTTAACTACATATTCGTCATCACATTTTTTATTCTTTTTCTTAATTTTTTCACATTCTTTTTTAGTATTTTCATTCAATAAATTATGGACATGAACATTATATAATGTTAATAATGAATGTGTATCTGATACATTCATATTAACATTCGTTATTTGTGGAATAAATGTATCATTTTCACTAATTTGTGATGCACTATCATTTGGAGATATATCATCATCTTGATATGATGATATTGGAACATGATGTTGTATAAATGCATAATCATATATAGTCGGTGTCTTGTAACGTTGATACATTGTTAGTAAGTTATACATGTTTATTATTAATTCTTTATATATCAATTTTTATATCAATCTTTTACCATATTCATTATCATCATAATCATTATCGTCATAATCATTATCATAATCAATATCTTCTTTGTTAATCAAGCATATATTATTTACATTACCATTAATATAGTCTTTATTTAATTCTAAGAATTCATTATCACTTATCATATTTTTCACTGTAAATTTATAATTGCAGTAAATATTTAATATATTCATCAATTGATTTTTCGTGAATGATATTTTAATTAAACTATTGTCAAGTATATTATATAAATAATATTTCATAATATCAAAATTATTATTTTTATTCATCATGTGTGATATTGCATAAAATATCAATTGAAGTTTATGATTATCTTTCAATTCATTAACTGTCTTAATTTCATAAACATGAAAACATTTGTTTTCATATTTTATCATATCTATCCGACCAATCCATCTTTTATCCATGGATTTTATGTTGCATATTTTATTATCAAGTGTTTTATTTGAATGTAATTTATTTGATTCAAATATTGGCACATTAATACATTCGTTATTTACAAGAATTCCTGACCATTTTGTAGTAAAATATTCAAATTCAGTAAATGTTTCAAATGTTATTTTCGTCCCTCTCCCGTATATACATTTATTTAATCTAGACAAACACAACATTAATTTGTTTGTTTCAACCCAATCATAATTATTTATTTGTCTTTCTCTAAATCTAACACCATTCCTCACCGATTCATTTACAACTAATTTCATAATATATTTAAATATATAATCAAGTGTTTTGCTATTTTCATATGTTTCATAATTCATCAAATCTTTCATATATTCAATACCAATTTTCACAAATAATTCCATTTCATGATCATAATAAATGTTAATGTGATCTGTAAACATTTCTTCAATATCACAATTTATACATTCTTCTTTGTTTTTACAAACCTTACATTTATTTTTATCTGTACAATCATCACATTTGTCACATTTAATACATAATTTACATTTATTGCATAACACACACATTTTAGTATGTTTATTACATTTTAATTTATCAAACAATTCATATTCATTTTCAATATATGGCATATATAACTTTATGTTCATACATATTTTTCCATAACAATATCCTTCATATATTCTGGTAATAAATAAACCATTGTATTCACATATTGATTCGGATATATTAATAATTTTACCATCATAATTATTAAATTCAAATTCTGCATGAGATTTAAGATTAATAAAATCATCATCATCATTAACTTTTATATTTTCTAAAGTACAATTTGACAACAGATTTTTCATTACATCATCTGGTATTTTATCTCCAGCTTCCGATATATTATAATTGGTCATAGTAACATCGCCATATGTATTGATTTTATTGACATAAAAATCACAATTATCAATTTTAGTCACTTTATATCTCTCGTTTGAATCATTACAATTTGATTTGAAATTAAATCCAACAATGTCTGATGAATTAATATATTGTCTACTAATTCCATCTGATAATATTATTTGCATATCTTGCATCGATATTAATTTTTTCGTTGGTGGATATTCATCTGACGCCTTGTTAATCGGTTTATATTTAAAAACATCACAATATTTACTTAAAGTTTTTTCAAAATCTTTGTCTAAAATCATGAATGGGAAATAATTATTATCACAATGATGAAATACGGTCAAATATTGTAATGCACGAGTAACAGCAACATATATTGTGTTTGGACATTGAGTAAGTGGCAAATTACGTGAATAATACATAAAATAACCAATATCAAACGACAATACAATTACACATTTACGTTCTAACCCTTTTGTTTGATGATATGTAGCATACACTAATTTTTTATTAATAACTTTATCATTTAAAGCTTCATCATCATTTCTTGCTCCATATAATGGTATATTCTTATATTTACAATATGAATCTATATCAGCATATACATATTTATCTAGGCCATGCTTTACTGATGGAGCTAATATAAATATATCATGTGGTTTTACTTTCTTTTCTTCAATGTAATAATTTAATTCATGTGCTAATCTACTAAATATTGGTGATGAACAATTATATCTAGACATGTTATATTGTGAATATATTATATAACGAGGTTTAGCTCCGCGTTTTTTAGCAGTTATTATGTCATTATTTTCATAATTAAATAATATTTTATTGATAAAATTAGACATTTGTTTAGTTATTCTGAAACTCATACTTAATGTTAATTCTTTCCATTCATTAGATGTAGAAAATAACAATTTACCCTTTGTTAAATACCTATAATCAGCATTATTAAATTGATATATACATTGACGACGATCTCCTAATAATATTAATTGTGGATCATGTATTTCATTCAAATTAATTATTTTCATCATAAATTTATACAACAATGGAGTCATGTCTTGTATTTCATCGATGATAATATAGTCAAAATTAATTTTATGTAATTGTTTATATTGATTATTAACAATTTGTTGCATAACTTGATCATCACGACATTTGTCTGTAAAATATTTATATCCAAATGCATGATAACTGTATACTTCCATTTTATCATTAAGTTTATGTTTTTTTACTTTTTCACGAGTTTCATCTTTTAATCTTGAATTATATGTTACTAATAATATTTTCTTGTTGTTATCGATTAATTTAGCAAGATGTATGATGGTAGATGTTTTTCCACATCCAGCTGCTGCTTGAACAATAACATTTGTTTTAGGTGATAATGCTGCGTTTATTATATCTTCTTGTTCTTTTGACAATGTAAATTTAGATGGCATATATAAAAAAAAATTGATAATATTTTATCCTGAAAATATCAGTTGATTAATACTAGTAAAACAATACATAATGGCAAACATTGACAATATTTATGATGATATTAGATTGTTGTGTTCTTGGTGCGATGGGATCAAAAGCATAAATAATGTTACTGCTAATGATTATCACAATTTTTGTGTATTTTATGAAAAAGCAAAACATATGAAAATTAAAAAAAGTAATGACAATACATTATCACATTTATTTGTGTTAATTATTGAATCACCACATAAAGTGCCAAGGAAATATTTAAGTCCTAAATTTGATGATATGTATGCGTCAAGTGTATTCTTGAAATACACAATGCCAATGATGTATGAATTTGATTTGTATATTTGTCAAATTTTTTGTGGAAAAATTATAAAAAATCCATATTTAAGATTGTCAAAAAAGTTGTACAATATGTTAGCGTGCAGTAAATTTGTTGACGAAAATAATGCAAATATTAACCACACAAAAACTATCAAATACAGAGACGCAACAAGTTACAGTTATTTAACAACATTAATAACTAAAATTGTCAAGAAAAAAATATCAACACAATATCAACACATTATAGGCAACAATGATAATTATTTCATATATTTGATAATGTTTGTGAAATTCAGATTAATGTATCAATGTATGTTAATACTTGGCAGTCGATTACATAAATATCCATTGAAAACTTTATATTGCTGGTTAGAACGGTTATCATCAACAAAAATTAATGTTTTACAATGCTTAAACATGGATCCATTAATCAAACTGATACCATATTTTTTACCATTATCGAGAGAATTAAATTCATTGATATCTGATCATAATGATATTATAATGGAAAGAAAATGTCATGCCAAAAAATTAATACTCACTGACATAATTATTAATGATGAAATTGGTATTATCTTGTAATATTGTATAAATGTTTTATTTAATCGAATGTCCACATTGTAAAGGTGATATACAAATATTTGAAAATGAATTGAATTGTAAAATATTTAGACACGGCACATATAAACATTCTGGAGAACAAATTAATCCACATTTAAATAAACAAGAATGTGATGATTTAATTAATAAAAACCTCATATATGGATGTGGAAAACCATTTCAAGTTAAATTCAATGATGATAAAGAATTAGTGGCCAATATCTGTGACTATATATAAGAAAAAAATTGATTTTTAATTTATTTAAAATTAAACGTATATTAATATATTAATGACTCTAAATGGTTATATTCATGACCCTAATATGATTGTATATCCGGATCATATACAATTTGGCGTTTTATCTAACAATGAAGTGTTGGAAATGTCAGTTATTAGAGATGAAAAAGGAAAATTAGAGCCAATGGGTATTAATAGACCTGAATTATTAGATAATTCGGAACCTAAAAGAGGTGGGTTAATTGATTTAAGATTTGGAACAATGGATAATAATACAGTATGTCATACATGTGGATTATTAATGAGTGGTTGTTCAGGTCACCCAGGTCATATACAATTGGCAAATCCAGTATTTAATATACCATTTTTAGAAAATGTCAAGAAAATATTGTCATGTGTATGTTTACAATGTTCCAAGTTATTAATATTTCAGAACGAGGATCAAATTCAAAAAATGTTACAAACAAAAACAGGTTCTGATAGATTAAAGGCTATTGTTAATTTAACTAAGAGAGTCAAACATTGTCAAAAAGCTAATTCAGGATGTGGTGCACCAGTAACGACAATCAAGAAGGAAATTAAAAAGTCAACTGGGACTATTACAATATCGTCTGAAATAGAAATGCCAAATGAAAAGAAAAAGAAAAGTGTACTGTTAACACCTGAGTTAATATATATTGTTCTAAAAAATATATCTGATACTGATTGTAAAATAATGGGATTGGATCCTAAAGAATCAAGACCTGAAAATCTCATTGTTAAAAATATGCATGTTCCACCCGTTACAATAAGACCATCAACAAAAGGGTCTTTCATGGGAGGTGAAACAACAACAGATAATTTAACAAAAGCATTGGCTGATATCATCAAGGCAAATTTAAGAATTCACAAATATAAAGAAACCAATAATGAAAAGTTTCAATCTTATTCAAAAGAAAATAGATATATATTGCAATTCAATTATGGTGTATATATTGATAATGATTCTATTTCTAAGAAAAAAATGGATAATAATGAAAGACCTATAAAATCATTAATATCAAAATTAGGAAAGAAAGAAGGAAGATTCAGGGGTAATTTAGAAGCTAAAAGATGCGAATTTACGGCGAGAACTGTTATTACACCTGATCCGACACTTGATCTGAATCAAGTAGGTGTTCCAAAGAAAATAGCAATGATGTTAACAATGCCAGTTACTGTTACTGAATCAAATAAAGAAGAATTAACAAAATTAATACAAAATGGCAAGAAAATATATCCAGGAGCTAATGTTGTATATAAATATAGTGATTTTAAACCTGGTGATAAAATTCAACCAGTTGATTTGCGTTACGGTTCTGAAAAAATAGAATTGAAACCAGGATATGTAGTAGAAAGACATTTACAAGATGGTGATTATTTACTATTAAATCGTCAACCATCATTACATAAAATTTCTATGATGGGTCATATATCTAAAATTGTAGATAATGATGATTTAATGTCAATTAGATTGTCAGTAGCAGTTGTTCAACCATATAATGCTGATTTTGATGGAGATGAAATGAACATATTCTTACCACAATCATTATTACCTTTAATTGAATTAAAATATTTAGCTGATGCCAAATATCACATTATTTCTCCTGGATCTGGAAAAACCATTATGGGTCTATCTAATGATACATTAGAAGGATCATATTTATTATCATTATCTGGTATGACCAAAGATGATTTTGGAAATGAAGTGAACATGTCGACTCCAATTGATTGGAGAAGCGCTATGAATATATTGGGATATACATCGAGCACTAGATTTAATGAAATTAAAAAAGAAGGATCATATATTGGATATGATTTGGTAAGTCTAATATTACCAGAAACTGCCAATTATTCATTCAAAGATATCGTGATTAAGAATGGGAAATTTATTGCAGGTACACTAAATTCAAGTGCTTTAGGAACTGGTGCCAAGAATAATATTATTAAATATTTATGGGATGCATATAATGCTGATACTGCTAAAATGTTTATAGATGATATGCAAAGATTAGCAAATAACTTTAATTTGTATAGAGGATTTACAGTTGGATTAGATTCTATATTGGTATCTGAAAAGATCAATGATGAAGTGCAAAAAATGTTTGCGAAAATTGATTTGGAATTAGCAATTAGCGTTACTATGGCTGAAAATAATCCAAATATTATGGATTTAGAAATATTTGAATCAAAAGTATTCAATTTACTTAACCCTGTTCTAGACAGAACTAGTGAAATGGTTATTAATCAGATGTCTTCATCAAATAATTTTAATATTATGGTAAAAGCAGGAAAAGGTAAACCATCTAATATTGGTCAAATGTGCGCTTGTGTCGGTTTATTATCATCACAAGGTATGCTGATTAAAAAATTATACAATGGTAGAACAACTCCATATTTTTATACAAATGATAATAGCGCAAGTGCTAGAGGATTAGTAAAAAATTCCTATTATACTGGTGTTGATTTCAGAGAATTTTATTTCGTACTGAGAGTTGGAAGAGAAGGGTCTATTGATGGTGCAATCAAAACAGCTGATACTGGATATGTCCAAAGAAAATTAATTAAAACTTTTGAAGACGATATGGTAAAATATGATAAAACTGTCAGAACAGCAACTGACACAGTTATAAGTTTAGTATATGGTGAAATTGGTACAGAAGCCATATATCAGTATGAATATGACATTAAATTGTTATTAATGAATAATGAACAATTAGAACAAACACATAAATTTACGGATGATGAATTAAAGAAATATAAAAATTATAGCAAAGAAATTAACAACAAAACATATGAAATGATAAAAGATATGAGAGATGATGCTAGAAATATAATATTGAAAACATCATTAAAAACGGATATGATGCAGACGACGTTTGTCATTCCGATTAATATTAATAGATTTATTGCCAATTATTCACAAACTAATGATGCAAATGATAAATTTATTGAGCCACAAGAAGTATTAGAATTATTAAATGGATTGTTAACAAATGAGCAAACAATGTTGATGTGTTTAACTAAAAAAGATAAAGAAAATAATAGTTTGAAAATGAGAGATGAACAATTATTCAAATCAATGCTTAAATTATCATTATTTAATGCATTGAGTCCGAAAATAGTTGTGAATATGAAAATGACAAGAAATAATTTTAATAAAATGATAAGAGAAATGTCATATTCATATAATGCTAATATGGTAAGTCCAGGAGAAATGGTTGGATTAGTAGCAGCACAATCAGTTGGAGAACCTATAACTCAGATGTGTGTTGATGGAGATTCATATATTCATATAGTCCATAAATATGATGAAAATAAAAATTATGATGGTGATATTAGGACATTTGTTGAGAATATGTTTAAAGAAAATGACATGGATATTCAATATATAAATAACGATAAAAAATCTGATATATTGGATGTTAAAGATTATTATACTGTGAGTATTGATTTAAAAACAGAGAAAATAGTATGGTCTGAAATTGCTCAATTATCAAGACATAATGCTAATGGTGATATGGTTGAAGTAATAACTGAATCAGGAAGAAAAGTTATTACGACATTAACACATGCTCATTTATCAAGAACTGAAAAAGGCATAATGTCAGTCGAAGCAAGTACATTGAAAATAAATGACTATATTCCAATTGTTAATGGTATGCCATCATGTGATGATTTTATGATGATTATTCCATCACCAATTGTTATTTCTTCCGACAAATCAAGATTATATGATATTTTAGCTAAATGTAGTTATAGTGATAAAAAATATGTTTATAAAAATAATAATGAATTACAATTCAAAAAAGATATGATTCATTTAATGAAATATTCATTATATGGAGAAATAGTTAATAATTCATATGTTATTGATGAAGAATATATTAAAGGAGGTAAACTTGATTTGGAAGGAATTATTCCTGGAACTGGTAAATATTGGAAAGCTATTGATATTGATAGAAATGATGATATGTCAAGATTTGGATTATTAGCAGTTTCAAATAAAATCAATGATGAAAATGCATATAATGGATTATATAGTGATGTTAAATGGGACAGAATTATTAATATTAATATTATCAGAACAGACCCATTGAAGAAAGTATATGATATGTCTATACCATCAACAGCAAATTTTGTGACATCTGATGGTATATTTGTACATAATACATTAAAAGCATTCCATTTTGCAGGTTTATCTGCGATGAGTACAGCTAATTTAGGAGTTCCTAGATTAAAAGAAATATTGAGCTCGACAAGTAATATAAAAACCCCAATTATGATTATTAAATTACTGGATAGTCATGAAAATAATATTGAAACGACAAAGAAAATAGCATCATATTTTAAATACACATCATTAGGTGATATTGCAAAGAATTACAATGTTTATTATGATAAAAATCCATTAGAAAAAGGTGGTTTGTCGGAACAAGACAATGTTAAGTTTTTCGATAAATCATTGAAAGGTTGTAATGTTGGATTAAATGATAACTTGAAGAGTGTTGAATCTGTATTGGTTACAGCTCCAATAGTTATTAGAATTGAATTAAATAAAGAAAAAATGCTTGAAAGAGAAATTTCTATGACAGAAATTAAAGCTAAATTATGTAGTTGGTGGAAAAAGAAAGATAATACTGATGCAAAAACAAACAAAGACAAGAAAATATTAAATAAAATATTGACATTTTTGGTATTGGGAAACAGTGACACAGATACAGTTCCAGTGTTGCATTTAAGAATAAATGGAAAGAGTAGTGATAAATTAACTGATACATTTGATATTGATACAATATCATCTTTTATGACGACTATATTGGATCAATTTAAATTAAAAGGAATGTCAAAGATCCAAGATGCGGCTGTTGTTCCTCAAGATGATAACTTGGCAAAATCATACAAGTTTGATAAGAAAACAGGTGATAAGATTAATATTACTAATAATTTGATATTTACTAGGGGTGCTGATTTAATCGGTATAAGATATATAAATGGTATTGATCCTCACCAGACTATATCAAATGACATAGTTCATGTATATGAAGTATTTGGAATTGAAATAGCAAGAGCTGTACTTTTTAATGAATTTAGAAAAATATTTGTTGATGAAGGTAAAGTATCGGATAAACATGTATTAACAATAGTTGATCATTTAACATCATTAGGTTTTATATCGTCTGTTGATAGATATTCTGTTAATAAATCGGATACAGATCCATTGGCCAAGGCTACATTTGAAAAGACACCAGATCATTTAGTTGATGCAGCAATGTTTGCAAAGAAAGATAGAATGAAATGCTTGTCATCGAGAGTTATGGCTGGATTAGTTACAAAAGCTGGTTCTGGTTTTCCAAATGTTGTTTTGGATAATAAGAAATTAGAAATATCAGAACATTTGGATGAATATGGAAGATTAGATGAATCAAAGAAATTAGAAACATCAAATGTAACACGTGATGTATTAGCGGGAAGAGGCACACAACATATGTTTATACCCGAATAATTTTTGTTTATATTATAATTTATTAATAATTATCATTGCATAATTACATGTTTATTAAAAATTGATAAATTTAACTTGTTGAAACAATTGGTTTATATACAACAAACATGGATATTGTTGATATTAATGTGAATATATACAAATATATTCAAAATACAAACAAAAAAAGAAATGTTACTTGGAATAACAATATTTCTTATTGGATTTGTATGGATGAAAATAATATTAATCCTGGAAGTTTAATAATTATTAACAAATGTAAAAAAATCTTGAATCAAAAAAATATGAATGTGATTATAAAATGCATTAAATTTAGAATAAATATCATTCCAATTTTATATCATCTTGGTTACGACGATATAAATTTATTGATTGATCGAGTATTTTTCTTTGGTAACATAAACATGTTAAAAATAATTAATAAATGCATTAAAATATATCCTGAAATTTTAATTGAACATATAATATGGCTTTGTACATTTGGCAGTTGTAATATTATTAAATATTTACATAAGATTATCAAATTAACAAATCAAGATTTTCGATTAAATTATAACGATATATTATATTTGGCTTGTTATCATAATAATATTAATATCATCAAATATTACCATCGAGAATTAGGATTTACAAAAGAAGAATTTCAATCAAACAACAATGAAATATGTGTAAAAGCTTGTTGTAATGGTTATAATAATATTGTTAAATATTTACATAAATGTGTTGGAATAAACACAAGAACTTTCCACTAAAATGATTATATGTGTTTAATTGCTAAATATAATAATCACAATGACATTGTTAGATATTTACGTGAATTAATTTAGTAATTATATATTAATATACAATGAATGATAATATAACAATTGCGAAGAGAAAATATATTGCTGTCGCAATACCGAATATAATAAATTTTGTATAAATAAAGAAAAATTAAGTCATTATCAAATGAATATTGTGAAAAAATTTGCAGAACATATTAATTTTAATGATTCTGACTCGGATGATATTGAAATTAATAAGATGTATAAGTTTATTGTTACCAACGGACTAAGAAATGACAACAATGAAAAAGAATATAACGAATGCAAATATAAAATACATAATGTTGTATGCTGAAAAAATAAATATAAACACTTAAATAATAATCATTATTAATATTAACAATGAATAATACAGAACACAAATATGAAGATAAGAGACTATATGATTTTAATGATCCTATGGTCAAGTTACTTGAAAAAGAAGGTTTGATTGTAAAAAATGGTCTTTTAGAAAGGTTTTTTGCGGATAAAATGCGACGATTTGAACCGGATGATAATATGAAAAAAGTTATGAAAGATATTAAGAAAAAATGTAATCCATTAAATTATAATGTTCCAGAGAAATTAAAGGATATTGAAATATATGAAATAAGTGACGAAGAATATATTGATTTGTTTACAAAACATACAGAATTAACAGAATTGGCATATGATTTGGTATATATATGCTTTAAAAAAACACGTTCATTTTTTTATCATGAGAATGAGACGGATAAAAAACAATACATGATTGTTTGTGTTGATAATGAATTAAGATTATTTGATGCAGATAATTTTATGATATACAGACTATATTATGACATGGCAGATCATATATTGTTAGCAATAAGAAGATTATTACTAAGACGTAAAATGTTTATAACTGATAAGTTGTTTTTTAAGGTAAATAATATGTTGTGGAGTGAACATCCATTTTTAGCACAACACCATTTGGGTGATTTGTTAAATAAAGTTTATTTAGATAGAGAATGGCTAGATAGACATGTTTATAATTAATTATAATTAAAAATATTAATGTAAAAAGTTAATATACTGTTTCTTATATTTATACCAAAAATTTTATGTGTGAATTAATATATTCTGGATAACATTTGTCCATCATTGAATGTATTTTTTTATACAATGGATCATTCACAACGATAGTTCCATTGTTTAGAAATTTTTTTAATATTAATTCCAAATGTTTTGTCATGTCAACATAAAATGCACGCATTATAAAATCATTTGCATCAAATAAAAATCGTTTGTCTTTAATTTTGATAATCACATATTCTTTTCCACATATATTGTCTAAATATTTAAATGTTTGACATTTCTGTTGGCATACTTCCGCCAATATGGTTATTGCATCAATATAATCATGAGCAACTCTAAGTATTTTTAAATACATTTCATCATCAATATTAAACATTTCAATATCTATCAATGTTTTGGGAATTACATATTCATTTAACGAATCGATTTGATACATATAATTGTACAATTCATGTGTTGGTGGAACCACCATTTTATTTCTTTGTAACAATTCATTTAATGTTTCGGCGTTTTGACCAATAATATGTTGCATTTAATATAATAAATATATTTAATAATAAATATTTTTTTTCATTTTTTTTACTTAAGAAATTCAACCATTACCAATAATAATGACAAACAAATGTGAAATATGCAAACATGATTTTTTGTCACGAGATAATTTGACATCTCACCAAATGTCATTTGCATGTATTGATATATTATCATTAGAATCAGATATTTATCCGTGTTTATATTGCACAAAATCTATTGAAACATCATCGTATAAAACACATTATGAATCGTGTAAAAATAGAATTGATATTATTACGTCAATAAACCAATATATCAAACAACCACATCAGTCAAATATGAAATTATCAAATAAATACAAGTCATTGTATTGTAATAATTGTATGTCCGTGTTTAATAAAACATCATCATTAAACCGCCATGTTCAAAATAAAACTTGTAATAACAAATATTTAAAATGTATATGGTGTGTATATATTAAGGACCAAATTAATGGTAATTTATTTGTTGATAAATTTGAAAATAAGGAAGCATATGATAATCATGTTGAAATATGTAAATATAAATATGTTGTATTACTAATTCTTTTAATAAATGGGATTATAACTGATAATGAAGCATTATATCTAGGATTGACAGATAATTTAATAGCTGTTGCTAATAATATTATATATCTTATTGAATTTGATGTTGTTGAAATAAAATCACTTGAAAAAATACACCCCACCAGTTTATCAAAATTAACAAAAATTAATTCATCAAACAACAAACTTTCAGTTACAAATAATGGATCTTGTAAAAATATTAATAACTCTGTTTCTAACAATGTTACGAATAATTTCACAAATAATGTCACAGCAGAAACAATACTGTTGGTATTGGATACCCAAATGATAATAACAAATATTGACAAGGAAAAGTTAAAGGGTGATATTGTAAATTGTTATAAAAATCATTTAACTAGAAATAAAAATGTATATATTCCGCATGAATTAAATCAATATCCACAATTTAGTTGTGATGCTGATTTAAATAAAATTCATATACGACTCAATGAATATGCAGAGATATACAACACATATAGAAATAATTTATTGCGCGCACAAATTTTATTCAAAAAATTTCCAAATTTTAAGCGCAATTGCACAAAAGATTTAATAATTAACTTATTGAAATTATCGAGATTCAATGAAAATTTTGTTGAAAATTTAAATATTATCATATCAAGTCATGAACTCGATAAACAAAGAGAAAATAGTATTATTGGAATAAAGTATTTGAACCAAAATGAATTGGATATTATTTGTTTATCAGAAGAACAGTTGGATGTAAATGATATTGACATTTCAAATAAATCTCATTTAAAAACGATTGAGAACGTACTCAAAAATGTTGTTATATATGAATATATAGATGAAGAATGGATAAGATATGGTCATGAAAGATTTCATATAATTATTAAGAACACATTTAATTTATTTGAATTATCAATTAAAATCATGATGGATTGTGGTAAAATTAATGTTAAAGACGATATTGAATTTGAAGAATATAAAACATGCACACAAGTCCTAAAAAAATACTTATCTATAAATTTCTTTACTGATTTTGTATCATATTGTATAATAAAGGAATGCAGTTATAAATCTAAGCTTTCATTTTTCATGAAACAAATGAAACTCATGTTAAAAAATAATGGTCAATCCGAAATAAAAATAAAAAATTATCCAATTGGCGAATGTAAACCAATTGTCAAAAATTTGGAAAAATCGAACGAAATATTTAATGAAATGTGGGATGCAACATCGAATTCTTTCATTCAAAAACACAGAATACAATTAACAAATGATATTGATAATACAGACTATAATATATCAATGGTACATACTGATTTAAATGAAATTGGACATAATGACATGTTAGAAATAATAGAAAATGAATCAAAAATTAATGAAAAATTAAAACCCTTTCCCAAAAAAGAAGAACCAATACGAAAAAGAAACAATACCAAATTAGTAAAAGGTAACAAAAGAACAGTAACTACTTCCTCGTCAGAATCCAGTCCTAAAACAAAAAATGTCAAAAACCAAAAAAATAATGCAAATAATTTTTCAAAAGAATCACATACCCGATTAAAAGTATATAAAACTAAAAAAAATAATAAGACACCTAAATATCATTGTAAGAAAAAATCATCATCATCATCTTCATCAATAACTTCGGAATCAGAATAACTAATATACTCTTATAAATTCAATATGTTTGTTATTAAATGTGTTATTTATGATATATTATGTTTAATTAACATAATTAATTTCCATTTATGTGTGTAAAATTAATAACAATAATTAATATATTATTTAATTTTAACATCAGTACATATAATTCACAATTCAAATATTTTATAAACAAATAATTATAAGTTGTGATATTTTATCGTTATTATATATTTAAAACAAAAAATGCTTGTTGTTACAATTTAAAATTAATATCGTTTAAATTTCTGTGTTTTAAATGACGTCTAGTATCGCTCCAGTTCACGAGCGTGCTAAAGCACCGATGTTTATTTGGTAATCATCAACATTCTCTAAATATCAATTTCACCAAATAATGTCCAGTGACTCTTCAGCAAGTTTGCTGGCTCATGAGACGATATTTTTATCTGGTAATTATCAATATCTTCTAAATCTCGACATTCTTAAATGTCGTCAAGTAACTCTTCAGTTCATGAGCTTGCAAGTCGGTAAGGCGACATTTATTTGTTAATTATTAACATCATTTGGATCCAAGTTTTGCGAAACGACACTTTAACGAGCTTGTGTTTAAATGTTGATTTATTATGTCCACAATAAAAACAACATGTGAAATTTACATCGCTGTTATATACTAGAGATAATATTTTTTCACATGTATGTTACAACAACCCAATAAACTTCCCAATGCCAATTTTTTTGTGGGGGTGCACATTCGGCACTTTTGGCACTTTCGGCACATTTGGCACTTTCGGCACCCTCTATAGTTTGTAACATAATTTTTGTAATTATTTTTATTGTTAACAATAATTTCATGTCATTAAAATATTTATTTAATTGTATTATTAACGCTGTGCAATAATAATAATGTTAATGATATTAATTCAAAATATTAACACATTAATTATATCATCTAAATTATTCACATATCGTAATGTAATAATAATTATATTGATATAAACACAGTGTAAATAATTTATATTGTTATGTATATTCATTTAAATGCCTTATTTTAAATGATTCTTTCATTAAAATATATCCAATAGATTATCGAAAGAATCATTTATTTGATAAATAATTATGTTAAAATATTAACATTGTTAATATGTTGATACTTTAACATGATTATTTATCAAATAAATAATTACTTGGTGTATATTACAATGGGGAGTTTGTAATTACACTTTTTCCAGCAATTATGAACTGCACTGAACCCAGTTGCACCTTATGGATTATGATACAAATATTAATATTTTAAATGATATTATAATAACATTACTATTGAACATGTAATAATTTTCATCAAATTGAATATTTTATGTGTAAATTTCTGTGTATAACACTTTATTAATTATAATACATGCAATCTATTTACATATAAATATGTTTAAATCAAATTACAACATTATTTTATGTTATCAAACATGATATTATTTAAATAATTTACATAAAAATATTGTTATAATGCATAGATATTAATAAAATCATGCTTTCAGTATTAAGTTATATACATAGAAAATCATGTTTACTGTTATTAATTATCGCAAAATAGAGTTATATAATACACTTTTTATAAACATGCAAGTAAATTATTACCCAAGTGTCATTTTTATGTACCATATATTCAAAATGTTACAGTTATTGATACTGGAAATTAAATATTATCAACTCAGAAACAAAACTGCATTATCAAAAATAACATTCCGTTTACATACAGTGTGGTGACAAGATTAAAAATTAATAATTATCATCATATATTAACCGATAATCAAATATTGAGAATCAAGATAAACATATATTTATTGTGGGAATTGCAAGTATTTTAGTGAGACAACATTTACAAATGTAATTGAAAAATGATGTTGCAAAAAATTAAAATAATTAACAATTGTTATATTTTATTCACGCGATATAAATCAACCTTTAATACCATTACGTAACAAATATTTTCATTAAAATAATTTACACAGTATATATTTTAATATATACAATGATTTATCAATACACATAATTGATATTGTAATTTTTATTTTGTAAGGAAAAATTAACCAATAATTAATGTGTAAGGTAATAATATCGTTCAAATCCAAGTTCCGAAAAATGTCGTCTAATATTGCTTTGGCGAGTTTGTGAGACGATAGGACAATATTAATTTGGTAATCATTAATATCGTCCAAATTTAAATTCCACAAAATGCTGCTTTGGTGTGGTTTGCAAGCCGATATTTATTTGATAATTATTAATATCGTCCAAATCTAAGTTCTGAAAAATAAAGTTTAGTATTGATTTGGTTTGTAAGTTCGCCGATAAGACGATATTTATTTAGTAATTATTAATATCGTCTAAATCTAAGTGCAGCAAAATACTGCTTCAGCGAGCTTGCGAACCGGAAAGACAATATTTATTTGTAATTATTAATATCGTCCAAAATCTTAGTTTCATTAAATGACGTCATATAACGCTTCGGCGAGCTTTCGAGTCGGGAAGACGATATTTATTTGTAATTATTAATATCGTCCAAATTTAGATTTTACAAAAATGTCGTCTAATTCTGCATCGGCGAGCTTGCGAGCCGGAAAGACGATATTTATTTGGCAATTATTAATGTCGTCCAAATCTAAGTGCTGAAAAAAACATTTAATACTGCTTCGGCGAGCTTGCGAACCGGGAAGACGATATTTATTTGTAATTATTAATATCGTCTAAATTTAGATTTTACAAAATGTCGTCTAATGCTGCTTCGGCGAGCTTGCGAGCCGGGAAGACGATATTTATTTGTAATTATTAATATCGTCTAAATTTAGATTTTACAAAATGTCGTCTAATGCTGCTTCGGCGAGCTTGCGAGCCGGGAAGACGATATTTATTTGGCAATTATTAATATCGTCCAAATCTAAGTGCTGAAAAAGGCATTTAATACTGCTTCGGCGAGCTTGCGAGCCGGGAAGACGATATTTATTTGTAATTATTAATATCGTCCAAATCTAAGTTCTCCAAAATGTCATCTAATGCTGCTTCGGCGAGCTTGCGAGCCGGGAAGACGATATTTATTTGTAATTATTAATATCGTCCAAATCTAAGTGCTGCAAAAGGCATTTAATGCTGCTTCGGCGAGCTTGCGAGCCGGGAAGACGATATTTATTTGGTAATTATTAATATCGTCCAAATCTAAGTGCTGCAAAAGGCATTTAATGCTGCTTCGGCGAGCTTGCGAGCCGGGAAGACGATATTTATTTGTAATTATTAATATCGTCTAAATCTAAGTGCTGCAAGAAGCATTTAATACTGCTTCGGCGAGCTTGCGAGCCGGAAAGACAATATTAATTTGGTAATCATCGATATTATCTAAATCTAAGTTTTGTTAAATCAACATTTTCACAATGAGAACAACTCGTAAAAATTATATCGCCATTATATACTTGAGATAATATTTTTATACATGCATGACATTCCAATCCAATAAACTTTTTAACACCAATTTTTTTATGGCAGTGCACTTTTGGCACATTTGGCACATTTGGCACAATTGGCACTTTCGGCACCCGCTATGGTTTATGATATGTGTTTTGTAATTATTTTTGTTATCAACAATAATTTCATATCATTAAAATATTTATTTAATTGTATTATTAACATTGTGTAATAATAATTATGTCAATTCAAAATATTAACATATTAATTATGTCATCTAAATTATTTGCATATCGTAATGTAATAATAATTTTATTAATATAAACACATTGCAAATAATTATATTGTTATGTATATTCATTTGGATACCTTATTTGTTATAATTAATGAATTATATTGAAAAAATATGATAAATGATCATAAAAAATCATTCATTTGATTAATAATCACAATAAAAATTAACGCCAAAAAAATGTTGAATTCAACATATTATGTATATATAAAATAAATAATTATCAGGCTGTATATCGTCCTGGGAGAGTTTATGATCACAGTTTTTCTTGGTGATCATGCACTGCACCACACCCAGTTGCACTTCATGGATTATGATACGAATAATAATATTTTAAATAATTTTATGATAACATTACTACTGCACCAAAAATAATTTCCATTAAATTAAGTATTTTACATATAAATTAGTGTATATAACACTTTGTTGGTTGAGATGCATAATAATCTATTTACATGAAAATATATTTAAATTAAAGTACAATGTTCTTTTTACTTGCAAAGTAATAACAAAATTCATATTCTCAAAATGTTGAAAATAAATGGACATGCATTTATTATGGAAATGATTAGTATTTTAGTAAAACAACAATTAGCATCGCCGACAAGTCATGTTGAAAATAATATGGATTTTATCAAAAACTTGGAAAATAAAATCCATAAAACAAAATATAACTCATATTTAATTTACATAACATGAATTAATATTTAATACCAATATCTAATGAAATCCTCAAATTAAAATAGTTTATGTGATGTATATTTTAATATATACACTATATTTATCAGTTTACATAATTTTTACTTTGTAAGGAAAAATTAATTTACAATAAATATTTGGTAATTATTAATATCATCCAAATCCAAGTTTCGCAAAATGACATTCAGTGACGCTTCGGCGAGCTTGCTAGCCGAAAAAACGATATTTATCCGGCAATTATTAATATCATCCAAATCCAAGTTTCGCAAAATGACATTCAGTGACGCTTCGGCAAGCTTGCGAGCCGAAAAGACGATGTTTGTCCGGTAATTATTAATATCGTCCAAATCCAAGTTTCGCAAAATGACATTCAGTAACGCTTCGGCGAGCTTGCGAGCCGAAAAGACGATGTTTGTCCGGTAATTATTAATATCGTCCAAATCTAAGTTTCATTAAATGATGTTCAATGACGCTTCGGCGAGCTTGCGAGCCGATGAGACGATAATTATTTGGTAATTATTAATATCGTCCAAATTATACATTGTTAAACTACGTCTAGTGACGCTTCGGCGAGCTTGCGAGTCAAAAAGACGATGTTTGTCCGGTAATTATTAATATCGTCCAAATCCAAGTTTCGCAAAATGACATTCAGTGACGCTTCGGCGAGCTTGCGAGCCGATAAGACGATAATTATTTGGTAATTATTAATATCGTCCAAATTATACATTGTTAAACTACGTCTAGTGACGCTTCGGCGAGCTTGCGAGCCGAAAAGACGATATTTATTTGGTAATTATTAATATCGTCCAAATCCAAGTTTCGCAAAATGACATTTAGTGACGCTTCGGCGAGCTTGCGAGCCGAAAAGACGATAATTATTTGGTAATTATTAATATCATCCAAATTATACATTGTTAAACTACGTTCAGACAACGCTTCAACGAGCTTGCGAGCCAAAAAGACGATATTTATTCGGTAATTATTAATATCATCCAAATCCAAGCTTCGCAAAATGACATTTAGTGACGCTTCGGCAAGCTTGCGAACCGATAAGATAATATTTATTTGGTAATTGTTGATATCGTCCAAATCCAAGTTTCGCAAAATGACATTCAGACAACGCTTCAACGAGCTTGCTAGCCGATAAGACGATAATTATTTGGTAATTATTAATATCGTCCAAACCTTAGTTTTATTGAATGACATCAGACGACGCTTCGGCGAGCTTGCGAGCCGATAAGACGATAATTATTTGGTAATTATTAATATCGTCCAACCCTTATTTTTATTGAATGACATCAGACGACGCTTCGGCGAGCTTGCGAACCGATATGACGATATTTATCCGGTAATTATTAATATCATCCAAATACAAGTTTCGCAAAATGACATTCAGTGACGCTTCGGCGAGCTTGCGAGCCGATAAGACGATAATTATTTGGTAATTATTAATATCATCCAAATCCAAGTTTCGCAAAATGACATTCAGTGACGCTTCGGCGAGCTTGCGAGCCAAAAAGACGATATTTATCCGGTAATTATTAATATCATCCAAATTCAAGTTTCGCAAAATGACATTCAGTGACGCTTCGGCGAGCTTGCGAGCCGAAAAGACGATATTTATCCGGTAATTATTAATATCATCCAAACCCAAGTTTCACAAAATGCCACTTCGGCGAGCTTGCGAGCCGATAAGATAACATTTATCCAACAATTATCAATATCGTCCAAATCCAAGTTTCATCGAACTACGTCTAATAACTTTCTGACTTGTAAACTCACAGACAAGACGATAATTATTTGGTAACTATTAATGTTGCCCAAACCCAAGTTCTGCAAAACAATGACTAATAACTCTTCGACGAGCTTGCAAGCTTGCGAGCAGATGAAACGTCATTTATCTGCTGAATTCATTATCGTCTAAATTCAATTTTTTAAAATGGAGCTTTTGTAAAACAACAAGACGACATTGTAATATCAATATTATTCAAATCAAGAGTTTATTAAATGACAACAGTGACGTTTCGACAAGCTCACTAAAACGACATTTGATAATGATGTGAAATTTGTCATATATTCAAATGTGTTTAATTATACCATATTTACTGAATGCACAATTTTTATAAAAAAATTGAAAAAAAAAATCAAAAAATCAACAAGCATATATTAACAACATTAATGTCTGATAATAAAAAAGTTTGTGATATTTATCAGATTGATAAATTTGATAAATCTAAATTTGCATTTAAAAATGGTGTGTATTCATATGATGATAGCTCATTATTTACAGCATATGTTGATATGACTCATATGAAAATAATTAATGATAATTCTCATAACATCTGTGCTGTTGTTACATTTCCAAAATTATTGTTTAAATTTAATATTTTCCTTGAAAAATTATGTGAGTATATTGATGTTGAACCGTCTTCTAGGTGCGTGCGTTTTCATAATTTAAACAATAAAGATGATAATAAATTTATTCTTGTTGAATTTAGAATTGAAGAAATAAATGGACATGATTTTTGTTTTAATGCTATAAGTTATCAAGTTATTGTCGATAAAACAAATGAATGTGTAATCAATGACGAAACGATAAACATTGACATTATTACATATTTACATCAAGAAATTGGATTAACAAAACAAGATTTCCAATCGAATAATAATGAAGCATGTAAATTTGCCTGTAACAACAATCATATAGATGTTGTTAAATATTTACATCAAGAAATTAGATTGTCAAAAGATGATTTCCAATCAGATAACAATGAAGCATGTCGATGGGCTTGTAAACATGGTCATATTAATGTTGTTAAATATTTACATCAAGAAATTGGATTAACAAAACAAGATTTTCAATCTGATTATAATTATGCATGTCGATGGGCTTGTTTAAATGGTCATATTGATGTTGTTAAATATTTACATCAAGAAATTAAATTGACAAAACAAGATTTTCGATCTAATGATAATTATGCATGTCAATTAGCTTGTCAAAATGGTCACATTAATGTTGTTAAATATTTACATCAAGAAATTGAATTATCAAAAGATGATTTTCAATCAGATGATAATTATGCATGTAAATTGGCTTGTGAAAATGGTGAAATTGATGTCGTTAAATATTTACATCAGGAAATTAGATTAACAAAACAAGATTTTCAATCTGATGATAATTATGCATGTGAATGGGCTTGTCGCAATGGTCATCTTGGTGTCGTTAAATATTTACATCAAGATATCGGAATAAGTAATGGTATTATAATTAATTACCTTTCCAACTTACAATTTGATATTACGAATATTAACAAAATAACAAAAACATATACAATAACAACAAATGATATGATTAATAAATATCCAGATCTAAAAATATTTTAATGAAGATATAATTTTATACAATCATTCTATCGAAAATATTAAATATATTGATGTGCATCTTAATCTACCATCAAATAAATTCACAATGTGGTCAAATGACATAAAATCTCTGTGTACATTTATCTTAGAAGAAAATCAGCTGGATAAAATCGGGAAACACATTAAATTGCCAAAAAGTTTAGAATTTGACGGTATTGAATTTACACATTTAGAAAATGATGAATATAAACATTATGACAAGAGTAAATGTCTTGAATTTTACAGTAAACTGATTGGCTATGAAAAAATAAGTATGGATGTAAGAATATACTCGAATGGCATATATAAAATGACAAAGTTATCGTAAATATTTATTTATTATTAATTGTAATATATTATCAGTGGTTAATAATCTAACATATGACTTGGTTTCATGAAAATATAAAATTATTAAGACGATATTTATTTAATAAACATTAATATCGTCCATAATTCAATGTCATTGAACGACGTGTAGCGACACTTTGCCTAGTTTAATGAAACTAAATTTTCAGAAAATTTATGTGTCTTTTCGGCTCGCAGGCTCGCCGAAGCATCATTTAATGAAACTAAATTTTTGGACGATATTAATGTTTATCAAATTTATGTGTCTTTTCGGCTCGCAGGCTCGCCGAAGCGTCATTTAATGAAACTAAATTTTTGGACGATATTAATGTTTATCAAATTTATGTGTCTTTTCGGCTCGCAAGCTCGCCGAAGCGTCATTTAATGAAACTTGGGATTTGGACGATATTAATATTTACCAAATCTATGCGTCTTTTCGGCTCGCAAGCTCGCCGAAGCGTCATTTAATGGAACTAAATTTTTGGACGATATTAATGTTTATCAAATTTATGTGTCTTTTCGGCTCGCAAGCTCGCCGAAGTATCATTTGATGAAACTGAATTTTTGGACGATATTAATGTTTATCAAATTTATGTGTCTTTTCGGCTCGCAAGCTCGCCGAAGCATCATTTGATGAAACTGAATTTTTGGACGATATTAATGTTTATCAAATTTATGTGTCTTTTCGGCGAGCTTGCGAGCCGAAGCGTCATTTGATGAAACTGAATCTTTAGACGATGTTAATGTTTATCAAATTTATGTGTCTTTTCGGCTCGCAAGCTCGCCGAAGCGTCATCTAATGAAACTAAATTTTTGGACGATATTAATGTTTATCAAATTTATGTGTCTTTTCGGCTCGCAGGCTCGCCGAAGCGTCATTTAATGAAACTAAATTTTTGGACAATATTAATGTTTATCAAATTTATGTGTCTTTTCGGCTCGCAAGCTCGCCGAAGCGTCATTTAATGAAACTTGGGATTTGGACGATATTAATATTTACCAAATCTATGCGTCTTTTCGGCTCGCAAGC